>Ga0265293_10000031_pt1 | contig 288937 bp, 229 predicted proteins | sample Munlanlewell138R_FD_192505 | JGI IMG/M metagenome (GOLD analysis project Ga0265293, IMG submission 192505) | Leachate microbial communities from a municipal landfill in Southern Ontario, Canada - Leachate well 138R | ecosystem: Engineered > Solid waste > Landfill > Unclassified | place...
GATTTACTGTTTATTTGTTTAGAACCATAAAAATAGGTGAAATCTTACACATGGCAAAGCGTTAGGTAAGATATTTCTTATCAGCGCTTTGCCTATTTAAATTGAAAATTAGCTTGCGGAATTAAGGACATAAGTCAATCTTATGGAAGTTATGATAAGGAGTTTTCGGGAGATTCAAGACATAGGATTGAAAAAAGAGATTTCCAACTCATTTTGAAAAACGATAATGTAATTGGATTTAGTGAACAATGGAACAATAACAATCAAACTTGGATTAATAATTTCTATTTTAGGAAAGTAGATTGATTAAAAGCAAATCAAAACCATAGCTCCGCAAGTCGGGGCTTTTTTTCTGCCCTGTTCTGCTCCGCAGAACCCAAAAAAGAGGTATCCATCCGGCCAACCACCTCAATAATAAGGCTTGTCAGATTGCTAACTTATTCCGGACAGTTTTTGTACCGGGATAACAAATTAAGTAGTATTTTTACTGCTGTTGGAAGAATGGTACCCATGCAGTATAACGACAAAACTTATTGGAAATACGAGTACAACTTAAGCGATCATCTTGGTAATGTGCGCATCGTCTTTGCTGCCCACTCCCACGGTCAGCCCGAACTGATGCAGCAAACTATCTATTACCCTTACGGGATGATACTACACCAACAAAACTTTGGAGGCACACTCGATCAGCCTAACAAAATACTGTACAATGGAAAGGAGCTGCAAGACGATCAACTGGCCGGCATTAGTTTGGACTGGTATGACTATGGCGCACGGTTTTATGACCCACAAATAGGGAGATGGCATGTGGTAGATCCGTTAACGGAAGAGTACCTGAGCATTTCACCATACGCCTATGTGGCTAATAACCCAATATTTTACGTTGACCCAGATGGTAGAGAAATAAAAACACACAGAGAAACGGCAGATGACGGTACTGTTACAGTTGTTGTAACAGTAACAGGAAAATTAGTAAATGAATCTGCCACAGCTTACACTGCAGAAAAACTTCAAGGTTATGCGGATAGGTTAGCTACATCAATAGCCGATTCTTATACTGGAACTGGTGAAACGGTTAATTTTAGAGGAGTAGCAAATATTTCAGTAGCCTCTGACGATAATCCATTAAGTGAAACTGACCACGCATTTAGAATTGTAGATCAAGGTAGTATACCTGGTGCCGAAGGTAAAAGTGGAGTATTGGGCAGAGCTCTTTTTGGGGAAAATGTTGTATACCTATCTGAGCATATGCTTGACAGAAAAGAAGCGACGGAAGGAAAAAATGCAGGAACAGGAAAAACACATACTAGCTTAGGGACATTAGAACGTACAGGGCCGCACGAGTTAGGTCATTCTGGAAATTTAAAGCACCCTACTCCAGGTACTATGGATGGAAACCTAATGCACCAAACTAAACAGCCTAATGCAGGAAAGAAAGTAACAGAAGACCAAATCCTGCAAATAGAAAAAGATTATAAAGCAGGCAATCTAAATAAAGGCAAGCAAAAATTATAAGATATGTATAATATAGTTGTGATTTTTTGTGTGCTGTTAAACTCCTGTTCTATGAACACTAAAACAGAAACATTGCTGGAAATAGACTTTCAAGATTTTTTTAAAGAGGACACTGTAAGCTTTAATATTGAGGGCTGTAATGTCTTTAGTAACCTTGTCCTTACGAGTGATGAAATTTTAGGTATGACAGAGATCTCTGTTCAAGTCATAAAAGAGACTTCCCGAACTATTTTAATTAAATATCAAGAAAATGAAGAAAGACGCTCTTTTAAGGCTGATAAATCAATTCAAATCTCTGTTATTTTAAATGGGAAGGAAAATGTGTTTGAAATAGACCCAACAAAGGGCAAGTACATTGGTTTCGGCAAAAAGATAGATGAAATTTATATGCTGCAATCCCAACAGCCTTTTGAATACGAATAAAGTAAGAACCCGGCAAGTCAAGGTTTTTGCTTTATAGTGCAGCAACATTCTTCCGAAAAAAATCTCACCCTTCTTTTTGTGAGCATAATATCAATCATAGAATATATAATGCCTTTATCTTTTTCACCAAGTTTCTGCATAAGCAGTATTTGCCCGCTGGTGGTCTTGTCTTCGATAATAATCTCAATAGCTACTTCAGCTTCCATGTGCACAAAGGCTTCCATCCGGCCAACCGCCTCAATAATAAGGCTTGTCAAATTTCTAACTTATTCCGGACAGTTTTTGTACCACAATAACAAATTAAGTAGTATTTTTACTGCTGTTGGAAGAATGGTACCCATGCAGTATAAGAATGAAACTTATTGGAAATACGAGTATAACTTAAGCGATCATCTCGGTAATGTGCGCATCGTCTTTGCTGCCCACTCCCACGGCCAGCCCGAACTGATACAGCAAACTATCTATTACCCATACGGGATGACACTACACCAACAAAACTTTGGAGGCACACTCGATCAGCCTAACAAAATGCTGTACAATGGAAAGGAGCTGCAAGACGACCAACTGGCCGGCAAGAGTTTGGACTGGTATGACTACGGCGCACGGTTTTATGACCCACAAATAGGGAGATGGCATGTGGTAGATCCGTTAGCAGAGAAATATCCTTATATTTCTGGTTTTGCATACGTTGCTAATAATCCGATAAAATTTGTTGATCCGGATGGGAGGGATATTGTTGATGCCAATGGGAATATAGTTTATACTCATGGTGGTGGGTGGTCAAAAAATGCACCTGTAGATGCAATGCGTATTGGTAATGCGATGATGGCGACAAGGACAGGAAGAGCACAATTCAATAAGATGGTTGATTCTAATACAAAAATCCAATTAGAAATTAGTCAAGCTGAGAAAGTTAGCGGCAGAAGATACACTTTAGGACAAATGGTACCAGGTAAAGCAAGGATTGATGCCAATGGGAAGGTACAATTATTAGATGCAAAAGTTGTTATCTATGAAGGAACAATAAATAAATTTATGAATGACAGTAAAAACTCTAAAAACGATAAAGCTGTTTCATATCATATGAATACTACAAATAATGATGAAAGAATTGCTGCTGTTGCCGGACATGAGGCAGAGCATCTTACCCAAGAAAATGTACAACAGAACTATGAGAACGTTACTCAAAATGCTTCGCATGATATAGAGAGGAAGCCAAATGAGGTGGAAATGAGAATATTAAATGAAATCGGATGGGGTAACATAAAGCCAATAGAACCGATAAGGGAGGTTAAAATTGAAATACAGTGATTTATATGAAAACAAGACATTATATAATTTTGCTTATATGTTTAATAAGTAGTGGAATGCAGTTGTTATCACAAGACATCAAACCAGAAAATTTACGAGATACTTTGTTTAAAGCCTTAGTATCAACCGGTGACTTTGAGGAAGGAATGATGACACAAGAAACTATCTTGATAATAAATGACATTGTAACATTAAAACATATTAATGAACAGGAGTATGGTGTTTTTATGTTTGGCACCTTAACAAGTCATTCTTATTTTCACATACTGCTCAGAGATAAAGATGCTTATGTGATAATTGACATGAAACAATCATATGAAAAAGTTATATTGAAAATATTGGATTATTTTCGACAAAACAACTTATACTCAAAAGAGGAAATCTTACTTTATTTTACAAAGGTCACAGAACTATACAAAAAGAACCAAGAAAATATACCTTGGGAGTTGACCGAATAAAGATATCAATAAAGCCCTGTCTATAAGGGCTTTATTATTTAGCGTAAGCGTGTTTATTTTTAAAATCTCTTATCAGTGCATCAAGGGTTACAAAAATGTAATCTTTGTCTTTTTCTGTGAGCTTTGTAACTTCCTGAACACGGTCAAGTGAAGCCTTATAGAGTTCCACATCCGAATTGCCAGTTAGATAATCCAAACTTACTTCGAGAGTTAGTGCGATTTTAACCTCCATTTCTTTGGTTTGCTTGAATCCATCCGGCCAACCACCTCAATAATAAGGTTTGTCAGCTTTCTAACTTATTCCGGACAGTTTTTGTAACGGGATAACAAATTAAGTAGTATTTTTACTGCTGTTGGAAGAATGGTACCCATGCAGTATAAGAATGAAACTTATTGGAAATACGAGTATAACTTAAGCGATCATCTCGGTAATGTGCGCATCGTCTTTGCTGCCCACTCCCACGGTCAGCCCGAACTGATGCAGCAAACTAGCTATTACCCTTACGGGATGACACTACACCAACAAAACTTTGGAGGCACACTCGATCAGCCTAACAAAATGCTGTTCAATGGAAAGGAGCTGCAAGACGACCAACTGGCCGGCATGAGTTTGGACTGGTATGACTATGGCGCACGGTTTTATGACCCGCAAATAGGGAGATGGCATGTGGTAGATCCGTTAACGGAAAAATACCCGAGTAGCTCACCGTATACGTATGTAGATAGCAATCCTATACGGTTCATCGACCCAGACGGCAGAATGGCTGTTGATGTAATGAAGGATAATGATGATTTGGCGGATGCGTATTTAGCTTTAAAAAGGATATAAAGTGTATTGCCCCACACTTTAACTATACATAAAGAAAAGCCCGAACCGCTAACAGCCAGTTTGGCAAAAATGGCGGGTGAAGTGCTTCGTATGAAACTTTTTTGCACATTTGATCCCGAAAGCTATCGGGACGTCTTCGGTTGAAGTTCAGTGCTAAAAGTGCCATCTTCGCCAAGCGAATCAACCGTTGATACATGGTTGCAAAACAAGTTTGCAAGTATTAAGCATTTATTTTGCGAAACACCATCACCGCCCTGTTGATATTATATATTTTCATAACAGGTTGTGAGTCTGTTAGGTATGAATGATATATCGTTTGCTTATCTATTCGGGCGTATCCTCCAAAACCAGATTCATCCGAACTGAACACCAGTATATATTCACCTGATTCCCGCAGAGGTATCTCATAATCGGGTAATGTTTGGTTAGCATGCCAGTTGAACACAAAAATCAGATTATTTCTTTCAAACACTATGGTTTTGGCATCTTCATCCGTTTTCAACTTCCAGGGTGGCGAGGCAGTCAATATGTGGTATTTTTTAACAAACTCTAACATCGCTTTATCAAAATCGGCTAACCAGTGATATTTCAGATAGTCTTTATCCGCTAAAGACCACTGTCGGCGTGCATGCTGATAGCTCCATCGGTTTCCTTCTCTTGGAAAGTCAACCCATTCGGGATGGCCAAATTCATTTCCCATGAAATTCATCCATGCCTCGCCTCCGAGAACTAGCGTAAAAAAGCGAACCATCTTATGCAAAGCTATTCCTCTATCGATGATCAGGCTTTCATAATCTTTATCCATAGCTGTGTACATCTCTTTATCCATCAGCCGGAAAGCAATAGTCTTATCACCTACTAAAGCCTGATCGTGCGATTCGACATAAGCAATAGTTTTCACATCAAACAGCCGGTTAGTCATGGCATGAAACATTTGTTCCATATTCCATTGTTCATCAGGCATATCGCTAATATATTTTATCCAAAAATCAGGTAACCCCATTCCAAGACGATAATCAAATCCTATCCCGCCATCTTTTATAGGATGACACAAACCCGGCATTCCACTTACATCTTCGGCTATAGTAATGGCATGTGGATTTAGTTCATGTATCAGAGTATTGGCAAGCTGCAGGTAAGTTATGGCATCGTATTCAACACCATCCAAGAAATACTTTTCGGGCCTATCAAATACTACATCCTGCCCATGATGAAAATACATCATAGATGTTACACCGTCAAAGCGAAAGCCATCAAACCGGAATTCTTCCATCCAATAGCGCAGATTCGACAGCAAAAACTGCAATACTTCATCTTTGCCGTAGTTAAATAATTTCGAATCCCATTGAGGGTGATCACCTCTTGCTCCGGAATGAGTGTATTGAAAATCGGTACCATCAAACAGATTCACCCCTTCACGGGTATTTTTTACGGTATGCGAATGCACTATATCCATAATCACAATCAATCCCTGACGATGAGCCTCGTCTATCAACTCTTTAAGCTCTTCGGGGGTTCCAAAGCGGGAGCTGGGAGCAAAAAAGTTTGAAACATGGTATCCAAACGAGCCATAATAAGGATGCTCGGCTATAGCCATCAGTTGTATCGCATTATAGCCAGCCTGAATGATCCTATTTAATATATTTTTCTGGAACTCTTTATACGACCCCACCCCTGCTTTTTCCTGCGCCATACCAATATGAGCTTCATAGATCAGCAGTGGCTCATCAGGATTTATTACAGGCGAGTTGTATGTGAACGAATACGGGCTAGCCGGAGTCCATACTTGAGCGCTGAAATCTTTGGAATGTTCATCTTGAACGACTCTTTTGATATAAGCTGGAATACGCTCATTCTCGCCAAGCTGGCTTTGTACCAACACTTTGAATTTGCTGCTATGCACAAATTTTGTGTGATACTCTTTGTCGGGCAAGAATATTTCCCAAATACCTCTACCATTATTTATCAAAGGGTGGTCATATGGGTTCCAGTTATTGAAGTCGCCTGTCAGGAACAGTGCTGAGGCTGCCGGCGCCCATTCGCGGTACCACCATCCTTTTCTGGTTAAATCATAGTTCAGCCCAAACAAATTATCAGCCGAGGCAAAGCTGCGTAAGCTGCCATATAGCGATTCAATATTTTGCTTGCGTGATCGAAACCGTTCATATCTCTCGCTCACAGCCCGGGCTACCGGTTCTAACCAAGGATCAGCTTGTACTAAAGGCATGGTGTGATATGTCATACACTTTTATTTTATAGTATTATTCACCCGTTCTTTTATTTCCAACACTTTATATGAAACGGGCTTTAAGTCAATTCGTATTCCGGTCGTATGTAACTCATCAATGAGAAATTCTATACTTTCTGCCCCTTCCTCCCATATATCTCTTACAAACCAGACCCTTGATGAGTCTGATTTTAAATTCATCAGCTTCTGGGCATCCTGTGGTATTTTCACTTCTATCCGCCGATCTTCTAATCGATGGAAATTCACCAGGATAAGCAGTCGTTGTTCATTAGTATAGCGAAGGAAGGCATACACAAAATGCGGGTCGAAGCCTGAGTACCATGGGTTTGCCCACATCAGATCGTAAAACGCTCCTTCTCGTAATGCTGGCTGCTTTAGTCGCATGTGTAGCAGTTGGGTATAAAAATCACGAAGCAGATGTTGTTCAAAAAGCATCTGGCCTCCATCAAACTTTCCATCATTCATCCATCGTTGATGGCGGGGCATATGACAATAGTCGTATATGGAGGTACGGCCGTCATCCTTGCTGAACCCGGTCTCTCCTGCTGCGTCTTCTCCGGTTTCCTGCCCATTATACACCATCAAAGCGGAGGTATGTAAAAATGCACTGACTACTATAGCGGGCAAGGCAGCAAAAGCATTTCCTGCAAAATGAACAGAAGCAAGTCTTACCTCATCGTGATTTTCCATGAAACGCAGCATTTGTGGTTGCATACCTTCGGTCTGTTTCCAAGCATTGGTAATTGCTTCGGCTGGATGATCATGTCTCAGAATATTCTCTAATTGATTATACAAACCAACCTTATCATACAACAAGTCAAAGCCAGCCTGGATAAAATCACGATACAGTCCGGACTGATATATCTCAGCTATCATCAACACATCAGGATACGGTTGACGCAAAAGCTTAATAAGCCATTGCCAGAAAGCAACAGGTATCATTTCGGCCATGTCGGCACGAAACCCATCTACACCTTTGCTAAGCCAGTACATCAAAATATGATGCATCTTATTCCAGGTATCGGGGACAGGCTCGAAATGATGCGACAACAATCCGTTATAATCAACACCATAGTTTAGTTTCACGGTTTCAAACCAGTCGTTTACTCTTGGGGCCGGATGAAAACAATCGTTTCCCGTAACCTTGGCCGGCTGTTCCACATAGACAGATGCAGCTTCGTATATAGGCAGTTCGCGTTTAGGCGGCACAAAACTTTGTCCGGGCAGATAATAGAAATTATTGGATGGATGAAACGCAAGAGCAGTATCATCTTGTTCCCCAAAATCTATTACTCCTTTTGGTTTGGACACAGAACGGTATTCTCTTGCAAGATGATTGGGCACAAAATCGATGATCACTTTCATCCCGAGTTTATGGATTCGTTTCACTAATTGTTCAAACTCATCCATGCGCTGTGTTATATCTTCTGCCAGATCGGGGTCTATATCGTAATAATCAGTAATCGCATAAGGCGAGCCTGCCCGACCTTTGACTAAAGCCGGATGTTGTGATGGGATACCATACTGGCTATAATCAGTCAAGCTTGCATGCCGTATGATACCTGTCAGCCAGATATGTGTAAAACCCATTTGTTTGAGTGAGAACAGAGCCGCTTCATTGATATCGTTCAGCTTGCCACAGCCGTTGGATTCAATAGTGCCGTTGATCTGCATCTGCCGGGTTTTATTCCCAAAAACACGTGGAAATAGCTGGTAGATATTGATCATGGAAGGAAGGTTTTACTCAGGCAAAGTTACAAAACTATGGCTTAATGGAACCAATAATCAATGGGTATGTCACAAACAGCTATTTCAGCCAATAACGGCAAATAAAACACAGTTGAAGATAAGATCAGTAGCCTTTGGATTTGGCTTCGTTCCACAGTTCATCCATTTCCTTTAGCGACATATGGTGTAACAGTTTATTTTGTTTACCGGCTTGCTGTTCAATATATTCAAAGCGTGTTTTGAATTTTCGGTTTGTTTTTTCAAGTGCGTCTTCCGGATTTACTCCTATATATCGAGCGTAGTTGACCAATGCAAATAGCAGGTCTCCAAATTCTTCTTCAATATTTTCGGCTTGTGCCTTCGAGCTCAGCTCTTCTTTTAACTCTTCCAACTCTTCTTCTACTTTTTCCCATACTTCTTCCTGTTTCTCCCACTCAAAACCTATTCCACCGGCTTTCTCCTGCATGCGATATGCCTTGAGCAAGGCAGGTAATGACTGAGGCACGCCGGCAAGCACAGAACGATTGCCTTGTGCAAGTTTTATCTGTTCCCAGTTGTTTTTCACCTCTTTCGCGTTATCTACAGCTCTATCGCCATATATATGCGGGTGGCGCACGATCAGCTTCTCTGAAATACCGTCTAACACATCCCGTATATCAAACGCAGCTTGTTCCGATCCTATTTTCGAGTAAAAAACTATATGCAGCATCAAGTCGCCCAATTCCTGCTTAACCTGCTGCAGATCTCCCGACAGTATGGCATCGCTGAGCTCATAGGTTTCTTCTATGGTCAGATGTCGCAGACTTTCTATAGTTTGTTCCCTGTCCCACGGACAACTACCCCTTAGCTCGTCCATAATAGTTAATAATCTGGCAAATGCTTCCATCTTGTCGTTCATGATCATTCTTTTTTGCAAAAATACGGCTTTCCATCAAGCGGTTCAGTATTGGATTTATACCTTCAAAAGTCAGATTCCTCAAAAAAATAACAATATGCCCAACTGTACTGCGTTTATATATGCTGGTTAAACAGATGCATTGCTACCTTTGCAACTGCTTTTAACATACGGAGGGCTTCAATCCTTGTTTGAAATAGAATTTGACAGAAGTTTGATACATTTCCAGACATTCAACCGATTCTCATTTACCAAATTTCTGAGAAAGTGTTGGCTGTTTTTTATGTTGTTAGGCATCGGTATTTCCCAACCGGCTAAAGCACAGCCACGACCACCTTTACCTGTTGACAACTATCAAATTGAGCTGCGTACTCATTACGGGATTCACTTGCATCATCATTTAGAGTTTCAACGTTTTAATGCCGAGTTCTCTTCTTTTGAGCTATCTTTTCAACGATCTACCTTTGGCAGGCAAAAATGGGAAGCTTTATATAGCTATCCACTAATAGGGTTTAGCTTTTTTTATTCTGATATGGGTGGTTTTAAGGAGTTAGGCAATGCGTATGCCCTGTATCCTTTTATTAACTTCCCGCTCAATCAGGATTTGGATAACCGCCTTACCTTTCGCCTTGGTGTTGGATTAGGTTATTTGACCAATAAATTTGATCCGGTTTATAATCACAAGAATTTTGCTATAGGAAGCCACCTCAACGCAGCTGTCAGCATGTTTTTTGATTACCGGAGAACCATTAACCAACGCTTTACCTTCATTGCTGCCGCTGGATTGACACATTTCTCCAATGGCTCTTCAAAGACACCTAACTATGGACTCAATATGGTTAGCGCCGCAGTTGGATTGAACGCATTTATAAATCGACCCAACGCCTATCTCAAACTCAGGTTTCAACCTGTGCTAAGGCCGTTTGAATACGACAACAAGAAATGGTTTACTATTGAGCTGATGCAATCATTCGGCACTAAAGATATGAGCCAGCAAATAGGTGGAAGACACTATGTAACAAATACCGCAGTACATCTCATGTTTCCACTCTCACTCAAGTATAAGCTTGGATTAGGACTTGAAACAACTTATAATGGGGGCGATAAAGCTCTGTTAGACAATAAAACGGAAAAAGAGCAGCCCGATGAACCTTATTATACAAACCAGCTTCAATTGTTCAAGCATGGGATCAGCCTCAGCTACGAGTTGATATTATCAAAAACATCCTTTCTTTTCAATCTGGGGTATCACAACGAAGCAGGAAATATCACAAACTGGATAGCGTATCAAAAAGTGGGTATAAAATATTTGTTTACCGATCAACTGTTCGGAACTATAGCCTTGACAGCTCATGCCGGACGAGCCGACTTTATTGGCTACGGCATTGGATATAAATGGGACTTCAAATATTATTTACATCGGAACAAAGCAAAATTAAAAATGTAGGATGCAGATACTCAGCACAATAAAAAAAACTGCCCGAGATATAGTCTGGCTGACTATGATCATGCTGATCGCTGCCAGCTGTGCAAAAGATATTTTCAATACAAGCGAAGAAATCACCAAAAGCTTTGATTTAGAAGATTTCAACGCCATTGCTATCTATGATAATATTGACATAGAGTTCAAACAGGCCAATCAAAACGAAAAACCCAGAATAGAGATTACCGCCACCAAAAACACTATTGACCATATTATCTGGGACTATGAGCCGGATTTTCAGGAGCATGGATTTTACACTATCGAACACGCTGTAGGGCAAAAAGACACCCTAAACCTCGAACAAATTGTTTGCACCTATAAACGGTTGATACTAAAAAACGATAAGCCTTTTAAAAATTTCGTCAATCAGCAGCATTATCCTCAGGTAATAATTTACTTTCATACTATAGAACATATTGAATATCAGGCTAATGGAACTATTGTCTTTAGCGATCCCATTGAGCTGTTCACCAATGATTCGGTTTCATTTTCGCTTAGATTTTCTGAGGGTTTAACACCATATATAGCCGATTCAATTGCAAAAACCATATTGCCGGCTATGTTTATGTGCAAGATCAATGAGGGTTCAGGTGATCTTTCCTTAAAGCTACAGATGAGAAATCCCAGGAGCCATTCGTATCTGCTTCATTATTATGGTACTTCCGATTTACAGATAGAAGGAAAAACCGAGACTTGTTATGTATTTCAAGACAGCTACGGGCCTATTGACGCCCACAAATTCAGTTCTGACTTCACTTTTTTGACCAACAATTCCGACAACCATTGCTATGTCCATGCGAGATCACGCTTAGGAGCTACCATCAACGGTTCAGGGAATGTGTATTATTATGGTAGGCCTTCTATCACGCACGATGGTTTTGGAAGCGGGCAACTGATCCGTGTAGAATAGATCAGCAGTTGGTCTTGCTATCTAGTTTATTTAATAGGCTCGTGCAAACACCACCCTTTGTTTTGAAGGGTTCCCGCTATAAATACATTTTCCTTCTTCCATCTTGCCCTTCAATGGGATCAACCGGATAGTGGCTTTAGTTTCTTCTTTGATTCTTTGTTCGGTTTCGGGTGTGCCATCCCAATGAGCCCTTATAAAGCCACCTTTTTCGATCAGCTCTAAGAACTCATCCCATGTATCAGCCTGAAATGTATTTTGTTCTCTGAAGTCTAATGCTTTCTGATAGAGATTTTTCTGTATCCTGTCAAGCAGGTGCCGTACTTTTTCTACCAATCCTTCTACCTTATACGTTTCTTTTTCAAGTGTATCCCTTCGGGCTATTTCCACACTAGCTTGCTCTAAGTCGCGGGGGCCTATAGCTATTCGCAAGGGTACTCCTTTAAATTCCCATTCGTTAAATTTGAATCCGGGCTTCTGTGTATCTCTGTCGTCAAGCTTCACACGTATATCAGCTTTTTCAAGCCATTGTTTGATCTCACGTCCTTTGTCGCACACCGCATGGTACTGCTCTTCATTTCGATAGATAGGTACGATGACAACTTGTATGGGAGCTAATTTGGGCGGTATCACCAATCCGTTATCATCGGAATGGGTCATCACTAAAGCTCCCATCAAACGTGTTGAGACACCCCATGAAGTAGCCCAAACATATTCTAATTTATTTTCTTTATTCAAAAACTGCACATCAAATGCTTTGGCAAAATTTTGTCCAAGGAAATGTGATGTCCCGGCTTGCAATGCTTTACCATCCTGCATCAGTGCTTCAATGCAATAGGTTTCTACAGCGCCTGCAAAGCGTTCATTGATTGATTTCACACCTCTTAGCACTGGCATTGCCATCCATTCTTCAGCAAAGTCGGTATAAACTCTAAGCATTTGTTCAGCTTCAGCAACAGCTTCTTCTTTGGTAGCATGAGCTGTATGTCCTTCCTGCCATAGGAATTCGGTGGTACGCAAAAATAAGCGGGTACGCATCTCCCAACGTACCACATTAGCCCATTGGTTGATCAACAAAGGCAAGTCGCGATACGATTGTATCCAATTTCGATAGGTGTCCCATATAATTGTCTCACTGGTAGGCCTTACTATCAACTCTTCCTCCAGGCGGGCTGATTCGTCAACTACTATCCCTTTGCCGTCTTCATCATTTTTCAGGCGATAATGGGTAACAACGGCACACTCTTTGGCAAAACCTTCTACATGACTGGCCTCTTTACTGAAAAAAGATTTGGGAATAAACAACGGAAAATACGCGTTCTCATGCCCGGTATCTTTAAACATTTTATCCAATGCAGCTTGCATCCGTTCCCAAATAGCATATCCATAAGGCTTTATGACCATGCAACCGCGTACGGATGAGTTTTCTGCCAGATCAGCTTTAATCACTATGTCGTTATACCACTGAGAATAATTATCTTCGCGTGTGTTTAATTCTTTCGCCATTGAACTTTGGTATAATATTTGTAATTTTTTGAGGTGAATTATTAGCCGCAAAAATAATAAAACCATGCAGAACCCGCATAATATAATCAGGGAGATTGATAAAATGAAAACAATTTATTCACTTGGTATCCTCATAGTACTCACTTTTGGTGCCTGTTCTACAAGCCGAACTATATATGATGATGTATATTTTTCGCGCAAAGCTACTGACCATCAGGATGCACAAATAGCAACTGCCGCACAGGCTCAACAACAGCCAACAACCCGCAGTTCCAACAGTGATTATGAATACCAAAATTATTATCAGGAAAATATTTCGGGACAAGCTCAGGACACAGAAACCCAAGCTGTCTACAGTACTACCGAAACTATAGTAGAACCCGATGGCACTACCTATTCATCTACAGAAACCTATTATGACTCAGAATATGCCCAACGAATCAGACGGTTCAACAGCGGTTCTACCAGCTCATTCGGATACTACGACGGATATTATACCGGATGCTTCGACTGTTCAAGAAACTACTTTTCCATGAGCTACGGATATCCTTATGGTATGGGATTGTCAATGGGATTTGGCTATCCGTATTATAACTCCTATTGGAGCTATTACGATCCTTTCTTTTATGACTCATGGTACAATCCGTGGTATAGCTATCGCAATCCATGGAGGTACAACTACTGGGGGTATGGAAGCTACTGGAGCGGATATAGATATGGATATATGCATGGCTTCTGGGACGGCTATTATTATGGTGGCTATTATGATTACCCGTACTACAGTAAAATGCCCGGCAACTATTTATATGGTCATCGGTCATCTATTGGAGGCAGTTCTACTGTTCCTCAAGGTGCTCCCAGAGGCAGCAGGTCTGATCAAAAGCAAGGAGCCAGTATAGGTACCGGAGGTGCAATAAATGATGGTACTAGTAGCGTAGCTCCTGCTACAGCAAGAGGCTCTGTCAGGGCAGGTGATGCCAACACAAGCCAGCCGCAGACACAAGCCGTTAACCGTGCCCCCCGTCCCGACGCATCGCAACGGCAAGCAGCTCAAGCTACTACTCAAGAAAAACTGAATGAATACCGTCAGCGGTATAATCGTCCAGGCACTCCTGCAGCGCGTACTCAACAATATGAGAGGCCACGGACGTACACTTCTCCTAGCGTACGTCAGCCAAAATCGAGTAATGAATACGTAAGGCCTCAATCTGAGACACGTTCATCAACAGGTACAAGTGCCCGTACTGTCAGAGAAAGCAACAGAGCTCCGGCACAAGGTTCATCTGGTACTGTCCGCTCGCAGACACCTGTCAGAAGCTCCGGCACCACTAGCCCGAGCCGAAGCTATTCGCAGCCTAGCCGAAGCAGTACACCTGCCTACTCCCCTTCAAGAAGCAGCTCATCATACCAAAGCAGCGGCACAAGCAGCTCATCAGGTACATCAAGAGGAAGCAGCTCATCATCAAGCTCCGGCAGACGCAGATAGGTATATTTTGTAACACACGCTATAAATCGTTATTGCATATTTTTCTATACGATTCTGTCGTTTAATACTTAGTTCATCATACCGTAATACTCGAACAGCATGAAAAAAATATTTCTTATATCCGCATTACTAGTTAGCTTTGGAGTTCTCCTGGCTCAAAATGAAGATGATGCCTTGCGCTATTCTCAGAACTTTTATCAAGGCACAGCCAGAAGTATGGCCATGAGCGGTGCTTTTGGTGCATTGGGAGCTGATTTTTCCTCTCTCAGCACTAATCCGGCCGGTATCGCATTATACCGTAGCTCTGAATTTAGTGTGAGTCCCGGACTTTTTACTAAAAAAACAGAATCAACATATAATGGGATGTTTGGCGAGGATAACCGATCCCGATTCAACTTATCCAATATAGGTATGGTACTTACAACGGAGATGCCCGCCGGCGGAAGCTCACCTATAAAGTTTTATCAGATAGCTGTGGGAATGAACCGAACCAACTCTTTTGGAAACAGAAGCTTCATACAAGGCGATAACGACGACCACTCTATGATAGATGTGTATTTAGACCGGCTGTGGGACGTATATCCAGAAGATATCAACGAAGACAATTATCCATTCGACCTTTACCCAGCCTGGTATGTTTATCTGCTTGATACCATCCGTGATAATAACGGAATATTGTACTACGACAGTCCGGTACCGCCCGGAGGCATACGTCAGTTTGAAACAATGAACAGCTATGGATCAACTAATGAATGGCTGTTTTCTGCAGGAGCCAATTTCAATGATATAGTATTTGTTGGGGCTACTTTAGGCTTGCCTTATACACGATTCTACCGTACATCCGTATTCACCGAATCGGATTATTTTGATGAATACCTTGGTTTCGATGAATGGAATTACACCGAAGTCCTTGAGACTCACGGATGGGGTGTCAATTTAAAGCTTGGTCTTATCGTATGGCCAATTGATTGGCTTCGTCTGGGTGCTTCAGTACATACCCCTACCTATTATGGTGAAATGAAAGACTTATGGTACACTACTACAGACGCAAAGCTTGGACCCGACTATAACTTGAAAACATCGCCCTGGGGTGAATACAGATACGAGCTCAACACCCCTCTCAGAGTTACAGGAAGTGCTGCTGTTATCTTCGGGCAAGCCGGCCTGATCAGTGCAGATTATGAGTTGGTAAATTACAGCAAAATGCGACTTAGAGCTACCGACTACTCATTCAATACCGAAAACACAAGTATCCGAGAAAATTTTCAGACAACGTACAACCTGCGCATAGGAACAGAATGGCGACTAAGCAACCTCAACTTCAGAGGAGGATACGCATTATATGGAAGCCCTTATGCCGACAAAATAAATGACGGAAAGATGGGCAGTATCTCACTTGGTATAGGGTATACAGAAAATAATTTTGGACTTGATCTGGCATGGATAAATGGAGTGATAAATCAAGACTATTATCTTTACAGCTCAGAGAACTGGACTACCAATCCCGTAGCTCAAAAGATCATCAGTAATCATTTTGTGATGACAACCCGATTCAGGTTCTGATACGATATAGGCTGTTTGTACAGGTGTCGTTCTATAAAAAGTTCGGCACCTGTTTTATTTTTTCAACCTATACAGACGAGTCTTGGCTTGAAAGTGTAGCCCCTGCCGATATTCTTCAGGCTTTATTTTTATACAAAGGTTAAAGTATTCCGCAGCTTTTTCGGTATGGCCTTGTGTTTGATAAATATCACCCGCACGTAGTGCTGAAGCAGCCGCATAATAAGGCGGTTGATGGCTACCGGCCTCAATGGTTTTTTTATAATAAACCAATGCCTTGTCAAGGTTTCCTAACTCATGTTCAACTCTGGCCAATTGATAATATAAAGCTAACTCATCAAGTGGATTGTATGTGGCCGGTGATGGGATCAGAGACACGAGCAAGGCTTTTGCCCTGACGAGATATCCTCCATCGAACAGCAAACGGGCTTTCAGCAATGGGACAGGTAATGGGTCATACTGGATTGCTTCTTTGGTAGCCTGCTGATCGGCTTCTATTTTACTTGCAGGCAGCCTGGTTATTTCATCCATGCGATGGCGGTACTTCTGCATGTCACCTTCAAGATATGCGATCCACGCTAACTTACGCATGGCATCACGTTTATAGTTGCTACCCTCAAACGAAAGTAAATATTTCCGATAGCCCTTTTCAGCCTCCTTGAGATCAAGGTGTCGCAAACAAGTCTCAGCCCATAAATAGTCCAAATAATAAAAGGGCAGACAGGTTGAATCCCTGGGGTATGACATCAAGGTTTTGCGAGCCCTGTCGTTCATGCCAGTACGCATCTCAAGATTAGCCCTGGCATATACCAACAACGCATTTCTTTTATCGTCTTCCCTGAAATAGGATACTAATTTTCGACTGACATTCTTATCCGACTGAAAATGCACTTGAATGAAACTAAGAAAGAACAAGGTTTCAGCTCTGAGACAACTTTTAGAAGTATCGTTATCCACCTGATCAAGCAGCTTGAACAATATGTTGCGACCAGTTTCTACATCGCCTTCCATAGCTACTAACTTCAGTACCCATTGAAACTGAGGCGGAGTACTGCCAACAGCTATCTGCAACAAGCCATATGGTAAGTGGTTATACATACAATCAGGAAATAGCTGTATGTTGTCTTGCAGCAGGAAATACGCTTTACGCATTTCTTTTGATGCAGTATAGTGTTCGTTGAACTTAAACTGTACGAATGCATTCTGAAGATATACATTTGCTAAAGCCCATCGTTTCAATGGATCGTTGTTGCTTATACTCTGAAGCGATGTGAGTAACTTTTTCCTTAGCTCCTGCATCAGCCTGAGTTCATTTTGGTCTTCACTGACAAAGGTTCGTACAAACTGTCCGTAATATTCCAACATACTTAGAGTAAGAGACTGTGGCTGTGCATGGCGTATTTCTTCGATCAGCTCAGCTGCTTCATTCATCCTCAACGACATCATTGCCTCACAGACCTGATTGTATCGTTCATCAATCATCAATTGCGAGGATTGAGCAAAAGAGGTATAGCAAAGCACCCCGCTTAGTATCAGTATGACTACTAGCGCCTTATGATTGGGTATGCGGTTTTTCTTTTGATTTTTTGGTTGTTCTGTATGCATATATGATACCTATTCCCAACAATAGGGGTACAAAGTAAAGCAAAAATCCATATGTATTTTTTGCGTCCAATACCTGATTATCACCTATGAGCATATACGAAGCCCAGAAAAAAGGATGGCTTTTCAGCATGGATGCTGATTCTAAATAGTCTATCTTGGCTTGTTGCAACGCCTTATCACGTGTATATCCTTTTTTGAGATACGTATAAAACGATTCCATCAGTTCGGCACCTGCATTATCGTTCACTTCCCAGTTAGCCATCACTATTGAGGGTACTCCGGCGTATAAGAAGCCTCTTGTAAGGCTTATCACTCCTTCTCCTTCGCGTAGTTTGCCCACACCGGTTTGACACGCACTCAGTACTGCCATAGCGGCATTCAGGCGCAAGCCATACAGCTCGTAGGTATATAGCTCAAAACTAGCTTTATCCAAACTATCCGGCTGAAAAACCAAATGTGAGAACAAGGGGTTTTCGTCATCTACTATGGCATGCATAGACAAATGCAGTATATGGGCATGCTCAGCCTGATGGATAAACTGTTGCTTAGAAGCTTCCGATTCCTCAAATTGTGTCCCGGAACCCCATACGGTTGTTATTCTTTCGGCTTCTTTTTTGGCAAAAGGCAAGGGCATCACAGGGGTTAGGCTTAAAGTATCTATTTGATATGCTTTGGCTTGCTCATAATCAGGCACATAAAGCTGTAGCTCATAAGCTTTCCGCCTTTTTCGATTTACCGGCTTATACCGTAAGGTAGATGAATATGCGTAGGAAATCGGATGCTCGTATAAAATATAGGGCAGGCTGGCATAATGCATGGATTCTTGAGTAGGCTTGGAAGAGTTGGATGGCTTTATCAGTATTTCAAATGGCAGGTAATTCAATATCCCATCCGGTATCAGAATAAGTCGCTTATTCGGAATCATAGCTGATACCGGACTGATTAGATATTCATACAGCTCGTTCGACAGTTGCACAAATTGCTCAAAATATTCCCTGCCTTGAGAAATGATGTCTTGCAAGGCTTGTTGACGTATGGTTGTAATACCTTTTTCGATGTGTTGAAAGTTTTCGATACGCGTAAATACTATAGTTTTTTTATCCAATGCAAAGCTGTACAAGTCTGTTTCGCCTACCATGTATTCGATTAAAAGCTCGTCGGGTTGCAGCATTTTTTGAATCTGCCCGGGAGTGAACACCGACATATCATAGCGTAGAGAATAATAGTCAGGGAAATTTTGTTCGATATGATGAACCAAGCTATCGTAGCTTCCCATTAGTTTGAGTTTTTTTTCCTCGTAGAACGCTATTTTTGCTTCGCTAACTTGTTGTTGTCGTTTTTCTTCTTCTATCATTTTTGTCAGGCTCACCAAGTCCTGGTTCAGGTTTTTTTCTTTTTGGATCACTTCAGCTGGTACGCCCGAAGTCATTAAAGCGAAATGTTTTTGCATGGAAGACCTCAGTACTGCCGCTTTACTGGTTTCGGCTATTTCAAAAGCTATTGGGATGATGGATTCATCACCTGAGAGCTGATACAACTCATATGCTACTTGAATAGCTGCCATCAAGCCTGAATGCAGGTTTTCTCCCAACTCCATTTGTCCTTCTTCGGTAAGAGACTGACCTACCTCACCCATCAGATGCATGCCTTTTATGAACGCATCCAATGAAAGCTGCAAGAAATTCATTTCCCCGGTTGAATTGTACCAGCCTTGATACATATACCCCTGATCGAAATAAAGATCGATGAACAACAGCTTTACGTGGTCATCAAATACTTGCTGTCCCGTATGATCCGTAAGTATTCGTTCGGCTTCGGCAAACAATTCACTTGCATCTTCATACCGCTGTAAATGCCTGTAACAACTTCCTATTTTCCGAAAATTAATCGCCAGATCCAACCCACTTCGAACCTTTATACGGGAACTAATATCCCGCACCTGTTTGTAATATTTCAACGCTTGCGCATAGTCATGCTGCCTATACCAAAAGTCGCCATAAATTTGAAGTACGATAGCAAACTCCGAATGATTTTCCCCAAAGTGTTCACGGGCTGTTTGCATAGAAGACTCATAATATTTTTGAGCCAATTCAGTCTGATCTAACCCCTGATAAGCACGTGCCAGATTTAAGTATAAACGAATCTTAGAGGCAGCTTTCATATCTATAGACTCATTTTTTATTAGAATTTTCAAAGTACTTTCATAGTCTCCTAATTGATTATATAATAAGGCAAGATTATTTTCTGCAGATAATAAATGAGGATAACCAGATTCGCCTTCCTGTTTGAGTAAATGTATTGAATTTTGAAAATAAGTTGCTGCTTTTTCATAATCGGCATTGAGAAGATGAACGTTAGCAATGCTGTTTAGTACCAATCCCAATTGTATTTTACTGTATGAATTACTAGATTGTAAAATTGTTTCCGCCTTCCTTAGGTAAGCTAAACTTTCAGATGGATCTCCAGTAATAAATAAAATCCTACTATAATTCATATAAAAAGCTACCATTTTAGAATCATCATCTTCCAAAAGTTTTTCTCGTATATCTTTTGCCCTCTGAATATAATCCAGAACGTTATCAAATTTACTTTGAAGCGAATAAATAATAGCAATATTTTGTAAAACATCGGCTAAATCTAAAGTGTGCATATTAGCTTGTTCATATAGTTCTGCAGCTTGCAGATAATACGTTAAGGCTTGATCTATGCGTCCCATATAATGATAGGTTATCCCCATATAGTTCAATATGCGCGCACGTAAAGGAAATTGCACTGTATCCTTCTTATTAGTATAAGACAGTGCACGGTTTAGCTGCTGTATAGCCGGTTCATAATTCCTTTTGTCAGCTTCCAACTTTCCACTAATGAAATAGTAATCCCTCCATATAAGGCTGTCGCTCTGAAGGATATGGTTGGATTGTACGACATTATTCAGTTTTTCTTCTGCTAAGGGATATTCCTTCAGTTCGCGATAAAGATTGGCTTGTTTCAGGTCAATAAAAGGAATTTGTGAGGGGTTGGCAATTTCGGCCATTGATTTCACTATCAGCATTGCGCTATCATATTTTCCCGCATCTTCCAATGCTTCGGCCTGTGCCCATAGCTCATGCCAGCCATAGTCCGGCTGTTGGCCGCATACGGTTCCATGCATGATCACCCATAATAAGATCCCAAAAAGGGAAGCTTTTGAAGAAAATAAGCCCATCTTCCCGATATAATCGGCTAAGATAAAAAAAAAGAAAGGCCGGTGCCTTTCTTTATTGGTACTGATTTTACCAGTAAGCTAATTTTTCATTTTGGGCAGTCTGTTTTGATGACATACTGATCATCACCCAAGCTGTATAAGGTTTTTATTGTTTGATCAGGGTCCGGCTGAAGATATATTCGTTAGTATGTCTGTTTTGCAAGCTTAGCATATAATATCCCGGCAGCAGTTCGTTCACTGTAACAGGCAGTTCCTGCAACCCCTTTCTCACTTCGGTTTGTATAGTACGAACTAACCGACCTGTAGCATCAGTGATCTGTAAATTCAACTGCATATCCGATTCGGCTTCAAATCGAACATAAGCTTCATGTATGACAGGATTGGGATATATTCTATCTGTCATAGCTGGGTTGGCAGTGTTCACAGCAGGTATGGCAAATTCGATACGTGGGATCCGTTGTCCTTTGGTATCCAATAAGTGGCTTTCACTTCCGATTTGAAGGGGTATGTATTCGTTGACCGGCTGACGCATTTTAAACTGCACCCGTGCTAATTCGTCTATAAGTGTTGTTGGGCCATCCGAAACCCATGAGATCCGTATGTGATTGTCGAACACTGCAAACCCGGCCCCATCTCCGGCAACATCTACTCCAAGCACTTCAACTACAGCAGGATCATAGTCCAATACCAAGCCATAGCCAGTCATTTGAGTTTCAGTTGTTCGGGCATATACAGGGATAGTGATGACTTCTTGCCGGCCTGCTTCTATCCGATGAGCCGGATAGGTATCAAAATGATCAAGCAAATCCCTACCTGTTGGAATAAAGTCTCCATCAAATTGTCCGATTAAAATTCCTCCTACCCCATCATTTCCATGAGTAACACCAGTTGTAACCTGAGTTTCTTCAAACACCCATATACCGGCCGGAAATTCTTCTCCATAAATGAAGTAGTTGTTAACAACGAACAAAAAGTCGTCCATATCTACTTCTCCGCTACCATCCACATCAGCTGCCATCAGTTCCATGGGGTTGAGTTCGACAGCACCTTCTAAATACTGATATAAAGTCATTGCTTCCTGCATGGTTATGGCAACACCCGGCAAGTCGGAGGTAATGATCACATCAAAGGTGCCGGCTGGTATATCGCTAAACACATACACCCCTTCGGTATCTGTAATGGTTTCGGCTATCATTACTCCACTCTCATTCCATAACTGAACGGTAACACCCGGTATGGGATACTCAGGATTTTTATGATACCATACACTACCAGTTACAGGATACTGAGCATATAAAGAAACGGACATTAAAGTCAGGATCACAAAAGATAAAACTTGTTTTCTCATGGTTAAAAGTATTAAATAAAATAAATAATAGACACTATCTAACCATTTATACCATTTGCCTATCAAATCTAACCACTAAAAAGAGACTTTTTTTCAAAAAAAATGAAAATAATTTATAAGTAGCTGATTCTCCTTACATTATAAAAGCAACTTTTTTAAGAAAAAAGACAGGTAAATAGCCCGATCGAACTATATTTTCCTTGTGAACCTAAAAAACACTTATCACTAAAACCAGAAAATAAAAGGATGTCCTTTTCAATTTTCTAGGATTTTTCATCCAGGCGTAAAGAGAAGGATTTGAAAAAGGAACTAATTTTTTTGATCATTTCATTCTGCTGATTAAAAGCGATCACATCTTCAGCTTGTTCTCTCCCAATCAAGACACGGCATCCGATGCGAAGCAAAAGTATAAATTTGTTTTCTTAATAAACACAATATCAGCTTATTAATAAAATATCAATTCAGATAAGGTTTATCAGCAACTGCCACAGATGAAAAAAAATATTGAAGCGGATAAAAGCAAGTTGAAACAGCAGTTAGTTTTCTGCGAACTTATCTCCCAATTTTTCAGCAAATTCTTCATCTATGCGTTTGTTCAGCACATCACATCCATACAGGAATTGCCGGTTGGCGTTGTCTTTTTCTTTATACACAAAGTGCAGTTCCTTGTAATCGCCGCGTATTGGAAACAAGCTAAGAGCTTCATTCAATGCATCCAGCGGTCTGTTGTATGAAGCTAACGAAAGCCTTGATGCGAGAGCGTTCAACTGTGCGAAAGAAGTACTTGCCACAGGCCCTTCAAGTTGGCGTTCGATCTGTTGGATGCGTCTTTGCGAGTTGGTGTAACTTCCTCCCATCTCCCAGGGGAAGGAAGCCGGTAAAACCAAAGTTGCCATACGGGCTGTGTCGGACATAAACAAGTCTTGTACCATGAGAAAATCAATTTTTTCAAGTCTTGCCCTGATTGCATCCCTGTCTATGGCACAGCCTACCGGGTCTTCACCAAATATAAACGCATTGCGAAGCTTTCCCGCTTCTATCAAAGCTTCTAAATTGTGGACAAAGTCTGGCAGTCCGGTGGTCTTCCAAACAAATTCCAAACGGTACAAAAGATCGGGATCAAGTATGGGTTCAGCACCCGGTCCTAAATCAGGGCTAAGTCCCATATCGAAAATACCGTGGCTGTTGTTTCGCTCCTTAAGCGCTAATATACCGGTGGCCGTCTTGCCCAACTTACCCGTGATCATTGCTAAGTTATGCATAGCCAGACTGGCATTGCCCGACAACTCCTTTTCCTCAAACAGAAGCAGGGCATTCATTTCGTTGGTATAGTCAGCAGCAAAGTCAGCTACTGTCTCATGAGTAGCACCAGCCCGTTCAATCAGGTAAGCATACTCATCTTTCAGCATTGCATTGCGGTATTCTTCCCATCCTTCCGTCCGGCTTTGAATATACTGCTCGTCATATAACCCATGCTTCAGGATAAAATGATTGACAGCTTTAATGAAATAGAAGTAATTTTTGATCACTATCTGTTGATCCGCTTTCCGGCTGAACCATGCCTGAGGCTTGGTAGTGATATGAACTAATTTGACACCTTCTTTAAAACGGGTATTCATGATCAGGTGATTGACTATAGGATGGTTCAGATGCAGTTCGCCACCTGCTACAAACAGTTTTGAAGCACCTCGTATATCGCAATAAGTGGCGTTTTCGTTGGAGTTGCGCACATATCCTTCACCACGGCCTAAATAATGAAAGCTGCCGGTATTATTTGTTTTGACGCCTGCTCTTGCAATTTTTTGTATCAGGTATAATTCCTCGTTTGTCAGCCGTGCCCCTCCAAAGAAAGCATTTTCATCAGGTAACACCTTCTTAATATTGTTCAGGATACTATCATAAGCTTCGTCAAAGCTAATTTCCTTCCATTGATTGCCAAAGCGCATCAAAGGCTTGGTAATTCGATCGGGGTGGCTAAAATATTTGTATCCAAATAACTGTCTTCTGTTGGCTAGGATCGATCGGTTTAGTGATTGTCGCCAAGGTCGTACGGCATAAAACTTCGATTGAAAATGCTGTAGCTCAATCTCATACCCTTCCGAGCCAACCATATCAACAGCTTGTACAGTAAGTAAGGGCAGGGGTGCAAAATCAGCATCACTATTGATTGATATAGCTGCAGTTGGGCATGTAGTAATACATAATCCACATGACTCGCACTCTGTTTCTATCAGGGGCCTACCTCCTACTGGTGTCGCATAGGTTTTACCTCCATTAATCACTAATTCTAATGCATTGGCTCCGACAACCTCCGTACATATGCGCACACATCGCCCGCAGGCAATACATCGGTCAGGATCTAAGTCGATAAATGGGTGGCTGATATCTTTCGTCAATGGTTGATAGCCCGACTTAACAGGCTGTTGTTCTGCCTGATATAGGGTGGCATATTCACGAAGCTTGCAAGTATAGTAAATCCGGCAGCCGCAGCTTGTACAAGCTTGTGTCGCCTCTATCACTTGATCGTCATCCGACAAATTATGAATCTTACCAGCTAATGATGTGGGTTGTAAGTTCTTTTTAGATTTCCCTTTATAGAAAGGATCGTCAGCTTGCTGGTTGATCTCCGGTATGGGAAAAAGATTTTTTTTACGGCTTAAAAAATTCGTTTTCTGAATTTCAACTGCCTGATCGCTAAGAAACAAATGAACCGATTGAGCCAAAGTGCGTGCCTGCGAAAGCGCTTCGGTGAATGTAGTCAGATCCAGGTCTGCATGTAAAAAGGCAAAGACATTTAGAATCGAAGTTTGAAGAGTTAATGGGTTTATTTCGAGCTTTCGTATCAGGTTTTCTTCAGTTTTCACAGTAATATCCGGAAGCTGCATCTGATCTAATGAGAGCTGCTGAGTGTGTACTGTAGCATCAAACCCTTTCACAGACAGTAAACCTTCAGAATCTGAAGCAAGCTGTTCACCGGTTTTAAATTGTATCCCCGATTCACGGAAATATGCCAATTCTCTTTTCAATATCTTTTCAGGTAGCTGCGCATTGGTCAATTCATACCGGAGCCAACCGCCGGCTTGCGTATTGGTATCAAAGACAACTACATGATATCCTTTGTCGTTCAGATACATGGCAGTAGCTAATCCACCAGGACCTGAACCTATCACCGCCACTTTTTTTTGATCATTTTCAGTTGGTGCGGGTTGCGATATCTTTGAAGTATTCCACTGCTTTTCGGCTATATACTGTTCTATTTCGCGTATATTAACCGGAACGTCCTGATGGTTTGGTAATCGTGTTTTGCAGGCTGCTTCGCATGGATGTGGGCAAAGCCACCCACAAAAGGCGGCCAATGGATTTTCTTTTCTGAGCCAGGCGATGGCTTGCCCGGTATGCCCCTGATGCCAGAGGGCAAAAACAGCCTGAATATCTACTCCAGCCGGACAAGCGATAGTACAAGGAGGCAAACAATCGGCATAGTGCCTGCTTACTAACTCTTCCAACACTTTTTTCCTATGTAGTGTAAGCAACTCATTTTCTGTATCTATCGTCATACCATCCTGTAAATACGTTGAGCATGCCGGTTGCAATTGAGTGATACCGGCTAACTGTACCATACAAAGGCGACAAGAAGAACCAGGTTCTAAACGAGGGTCATGGCACAAACAAGGAATTTCAATGCCATGACGTTCGGCACATTCGTAAATAGTTTCACCCGCAAAACCAAAAACAGGGATGCCGTTAAGCTGAATAGATAGATAAGTGGCCATGATCACAAACTGATTTTGTTATACAAACTCTTGCATATGATGCTACAGATCATGAATAATTATGGTGTGCACAAATTTGTCAAACACTCTCATACTAACATAGAACAAAGCTATTTGCAACCTGATGAAAAAGCAGTTTAGTAAGAATAATTGTAAACCCACTGCTTCTGTAATGCTGTAAATAGGTGCTACACTTTCTATACTGACCCATAAATCACTCAACTAAATTAAATGTTTTTTTAATAGCTGGCCATTTTAAATATTGATTTACAGTAATTTATACTTAATCTAAATAAACATACGATATAAAACACTTGTCAAAGTCAGCTTTGGTACCACGCAGCAATGAGATATCCACTTTACACTCTAAGGCAAAGCTGTCAAGAATGAAAACAATGATTGGATAAGCGCAGTGACTTTACCAGTATAGGGTTTCGATAGGTATTTAGTATATGATCAGCCATTAGCAGGCTGAGGTAGTGGTAAGATAACAGGCCTGGCATTTATCCATCGCCTTGTGTGTGTTGTGTTCACTAACTTATATCCTTGAGTAGTGCCTTATTTTTTAGACTCAAAATCACTAACCTAAGTTCTATCAAGTTTTATACGCTTTGATTATCAAATACTTACAATTGTGTGTATATATTTTCAACATATGTATATATTTTCAACACATACCGTAATATCCTACATCTCAGCGTCTTGACAGCTTTTCATAAATAAGGTGTTGATATTCTCAACACTTTGATTTGTTTGGACTTTCAACATTATACTCGTATCTATCTCATTTTATGTATATTACAGTACTGTGGCATGCTTTTAGCCTATAGAAGGATAGAAAAAAGAAAATACATACCTATAACAAATCGTACTATGAAAACAAAACTCACAATTTTAGGACTTTCCCTGACTTTCTTCGCATTTTTTATGTATCCGCCATCAGCAATCGCACATGATGCTGTTACAGAAACAATGTACACTCAGTTAGTACAAGAAGCTCTGGCAGCTACATCATTCGATCCTGCTGACTTAAGCTTCACCCTGAGCACGGATCATTTTCTTTGCCAAGGACAAGAAACTATTGCTCACAAATTTCTGATTGCCCGTGATGCCATAGTTGCAGTAGTTCGTACCAACCATCCAAATTTTGATCAACTCATGCAAAACGGATACAGCTTATCCATGATAGAAGAAGCCACTAAATATTCTATGACATTTGCCGGTGCAGAGATTATCGAGCTGCTCAACCAACGCTTGTCCGTATCCATTGATACTCCGGCAGAAGAAAATTTTGAAAGCCTTATCAATACTCTTCAAACCCATCCTACCTCAATAGGTTTCTGTTACTTGTCAGATTTTATCCGCCATTCACAGCCCGATAACCCGCTGCAACTATTGCCCCTTGACAGGAATGAAAATAACAGGATTGATCCTAAGGAAGAGCTTTACGGTTCTGTTGAAAGTTTGCAACATGCATTGTGGACAGGGAAATATCCCCGCATCCTTTCTAATAACTTAGTTTTGATCAGTCAGGAAGCTCAACTTACCGAAGCTGATATGATCTTTATGAATTGGGTTTTATCTACCACCCATGAAGTGATAGAAGCCAATGGCATGACTCATATTCGTCATCATGAGTTAATGGCACAAGCCAAGGCTTTGGATACTAACGAACCAGCTGATACAGCTACCGCCAATGATAATTGGGCTATCATCCTGATTGTGATAATCAGCGGATTAGCCTTGCTTTCATATGTGATCGTACTGCTGATGCGAGAGCGTACAACTGATCATCTGCCATCAGAAGATACAGTAGAAGAAGCTTTCTCACCACAATCTTTGTCATGTCCTGAAGGGCTTTTCTACAACAAGACACATACCTGGGCTTTTCAGGAAAAATCAGGGGAAGTGCTGCTTGGAATAGATGATTTTATCCGCAAAATCATAGGCAAGGCCGACCGTATTGAACTGCTGAACAAATCAGCTATCATCAACAAAGGCGATGTGTTGGCATCTGTGTATCATCAAGGCAAAAAAATACAATTGAGAGCAGCCGTATCCGGCACTATATCTGAAATAAATTCTGATACTCAGCGTATTATGGATAGCGACGACATAGGTAATTCATGGTTATACAAGATACAGCCTACCAACTGGAGACGTGAGACCGACTTTATGATGATGGCCGACAGCTATAAAAGCTGGATCAAGGAAGAATTCAGCCGGATCAAGGATTTTCTTGCAGCTATGATGACACCAGCCCAGTTAGGCGTACAACATATAGTACTGCAGGACGGAGGGGAACTGAAAACCGGATTTATGCTCGATATGGAACCTGAAATATGGGAAGAATTCGAGAATAGGTTTTTGAAATAATCAGATGAAACAAACAAGCAAAGGCTATAGCTAACAAATAATACACATTAAAACTCTATCCAATGAACTCAACAGCTCTATTTATTTTAGTACACATCCATTTGATTTCTCTATCCATCGCAGCTTTTATATTGCTGATAGCTTTGATGGGATATGTCTTTTTCAGGAATAAAAGATTGGAAAAACCTTTTGCACATCAATCCGTACATCCCATAACTGATGTGCCACAGCTGCAATACAGCAGCAACCATCTTTGGTTATCACAAAGAGCCCCCAAGGACTTATACATAGGTATTGACAATTTCCTGACACGGTTGTTAGGCAAAGCCAGTTTTGTGTCGTGTGTGGATTCCGGTCAAACCATCAACAAAGGAGATATCCTGGGTTATATCATGCAGGGCAGCAAAAGTTTCACGGTATTGTCACCGCTTTCGGGCAAGGTCAGGAAACTCAATGATCAGTTTCATCTTGAGGGATGTGATTCAAATCCGATTCCGGGCAACTGGCTTCTACAGCTTCACGCCACCCGATTAAAGCAAGAGTCAACGCATTTTATTCAACAGGGTGAAATGGCTGCATGGGTGAGATCGGAAGTGATCAGACTCAGGGATTTTCTAGCTGCGTCGCTTTGGAGAAACAATCAAAGCGCTATGGCCCAAACCTTACAAGACGGAGGTGAGATTATCACCAATTTATTGCATGAAGTGCCGGAAGAGATATGGGTTGATTTTGAGAACGACTTTCTCAATTTCGATTTTCCGCATTCGCCGGCCTTATGATTGATCGGGTTGTGGCGCCTGCCACAACCCGAATTTTTTTATTTTTGTTCGCTAATATCAGTATAGGATGGCGGATAAAACTTCCAAGCAAAAGAATAAAGTGCGGAAAAATAAAATCATCAAGAAATACGTACGATTTCATTCTTCGATCTACAGTCGGGTTGTTATTATCATAGCAGCCTTATCTGCGTTGTTATTAGGAAGTTATGTCATCATCTTCCGTACGGTGAACGAACATTTTCTACAAACACTCATATACCAGAACGGTAATAATGTGGGAGCCATTGTTGAAGGTGCGTTGTATCATTCAATGCTCAGAAACGATAAGACTGAGCTATACAACACCCTTGATCTGATCAATACACTCTCGGGTATTGATGAGGTGGACCTATACGATAACACCGATTATTTGGTGTATTCCTCTTCATCGAGCACCATACATAATTTTGTAGACCCCGACTGTATGAACTGTCATGATGCGCTTGATCAGATATTTCCGGGCGAAGAAAAAACCTATCATATCATAGATGCAAAAAGCAATTGCGGCATGTTTCTCACAGACGATAATGAGCGTTATTTATTGATCCGCAATCCCATTTTAAACGAATCATCCTGTTATACAGCCGACTGCCACGCCCATTTCCCAGAGGAAACCCTATTAGGCTCCTTGATCATTAAAATGCCGCTTGGCCAGATAGATCAGTCAATCAAGGAGTCTTCTAATAAATACTTTTTATTTGCGGTGATCATCACGTTTCTGATCACCTCATTTTTAGTCTTTTTCACTCAGAAAAACATTAAACGGCCTTTGCATGCATTGATCAATGCCAGCCTTTCGGTTGCTCGAGGTGAGACTGATACCCGTCTCAAAGTCAAGCCCGATGAGTTAGATGATATCAAGCTTGTATCGCTCACCTTCAATGAGATGTTGGATAAACTACAAGCTGCCAACTTAGAATTGGAAAACTGGTCGCGTCAGTTGGAATACAAGGTTCAAAAAAAGTCGGAAGAGCTGAGCTCCGTTCAAAAAGAGCTTATACAGATAGAACGTATTGCCTCCTTAGGCAAGCTATCATCTTCGGTTGCCCATGAGCTAAACAACCCTCTTTCTGGTATATTAGTGTACACTAAACTCATACACAAACAATTAAGCAATCCGGATTTGGATGATGACAAACGACAAAATATATTGAGCAAGCTCAAAATTATTGAAAACGAGACTAAACGCTGTGGCGATATAGTAAAAGGCCTTTTAGATTTTTCACGTAAAGACGATTCACGTCAGGAAGTCAGTCATTTACACGAAATTTTAGAAAGCACACATGAGTTGATGCGACATCAAATGAAAATGGCTAATATTGCATTTCATACGCATTTCATAGCTTCAAACGATTTGATTCAATGCACACCAAACCAGATCAAACAAGCATGTATCGCATTGATTGTCAATGCAAGTGAAGCTATGCAGTCGCAAGTAAACGGTGAGATAACCCTACATACTTTTAACCCCGACACTGAAACTATTTGTTTGTCAATCATCGACAACGGCAAAGGGATTGATCAGGAAAACTTAGTCCATATCTTTGAACCTTTCTACTCGACCAAGCACGAAGCCAGCGGCATAGGTTTAGGATTGGCTATAGTTCATGGCATCATTCAAAGCCATAAAGCAAAAATTGAGGTAGAATCGGAAGTAGGACAAGGCACAAGTTTCCATATTACATTCCCTTTAATTGAACTAAAAAACAGCAGTCATGCCTGAAAAAATATCACTTCTCATAGTGGATGATGAAGCCTCGGTACGCGATTCATTAGAAAACTGGTTTCGCGAAGACGGATATGCAGTCCGTTGTGTGGAAAATGCCAAAACTGCTCTACAACTTCTTGAAGAAGAGAATTTTGATATTATTATTACCGATATAAAAATGCCGGGTATGGATGGTCTGGAGATGCTCAAACGCGTCAAAAGTCTTATGCCCGAAGCCATAGTAATAGTGATGACGGCTTTTGCCACTGTAGATACAGCAGTACAAGCTCTTAAAGACGGTGCCTTTGATTATGTGACCAAGCCTTTTGATCCCGATGACCTATCGCATCTGATACGGAATGCTTCCAGGCAAATAACTTTAAAGGCTGAAAACATCCGGCTCAGGGAGCAGGTTATCAATCTTGAGAACGTAGAAGACATCATAGGCGATAGTGATCCTATGCGTGATTTGCTCAAAGAGGTACAGCGTGTCGCCCAGTCGAATGCCACCGTTATACTCACCGGCGAGAGCGGCACAGGTAAAGAACTGATTGCAAGGGCGATACATGCCAATTCCTCACGTAGGTTTTTCCCTATGATCAGCGTACACTGCGGAGCATTGAGCGAAAGTCTGTTGGAAAGTGAACTGTTTGGGCACGAAAAAGGAGCTTTTACCGGTGCGGTATATAACCGTAAAGGGCGTTTTGAGATGGCCGATAGCGGTACTATTTTCCTGGATGAAATCGCTACCATCTCACCAAAAATGCAGATTGAGCTGCTCAGGGTATTGGAAACAAAAAGTTTTATGCGTGTAGGAGGCAATAAGTTGATCACCTCCGATTTTAGAGTTATTTGTGCAACCAATCGCGACTTAAAACAAATGGTTGATGCCGGTACATTCAGGGAAGATCTGTATTACCGGCTGAACGTAGTCAATATACGCATCCCGGCTTTGCGGGAAAGGACAAGCGATATCCCCCTGTTGGTAAATTATTTTATCCAAAAGTTCTGTACCTCTATGAGCAAAAGTCCGGTAACTATTGAAAAGGCAGCTTTGGAACGACTGCAAGAGTATGATTTCCCGGGTAATGTGCGTGAATTGGAAAATATGATAGAGCGCGCCATCGTCATAGGGAATGGAAAAGAAATAAAAGTGAGAGACCTGCCATTGTCAAAATCATCAAATATGACGACAGTGGAAAGCTTAGACGAATTAGAAAAAAAACATATAGTGTTTATGTTGGATAAATACGAATGGAACATATCAAGGACTGCACGTGCACTTGGTATTGACAGGGTAACGCTATATAACAAGATGCGTAGATATGACATTGAAAAACCTGAATAATCATGTCTCACACCTAAAAACATAGCCAGTAGTCAAGCCTGTACAATGAACCTTATCCGACTGATCAGCTTAGGGTATTTCGACCGACAATTATTAGAAAACGTTGCCGAAGATGTATCGGCCTGCTTTACCTTGAAAACGGAAACTATAGTACACTTCCACGATTTAGAACCATACTACGACTCTAACCGTAGGCAGTACGATGCTAACAGGCTGTTAGCATATATAGAAGCAGAGTTCAGGCAAGAGCATCAAAAAACAATCGGATTGGTAAGTGTTGATCTATTCATTCCTATACTGACCTATATATTTGGCCAGGCTTATTTGAACGGATATGCGGCTATTGCATCCTTTTATCGCCTGCAGAATGAGCTATACGGACTTAAGCAAAACAATCTTTTGCTAAAGGACAGATTGGTAAAAGAGATCAACCATGAATTAGGACATTGCTTCGGGTTGATACATTGCTATGATCCTTTATGCGTGATGCGTTCAAGCACTTACGTTGAAGATATTGACCAGAAGAGTAAATATTTCTGCACAAAATGCCAGTCGCACCTATAGTTTTCGGTTAGGATCAGAAATTGTTTTAATGTATGCATCAACACTAAAACTCAGTATGTAGTTTGGGTGTCAGGTAGTTGTATTTATTATTTACCAACCTGATGCAAGCACATCTACCAAATGGATCACTTTTATCGGAAGTTGCTGCTTTTTGGCATATCCCTCCAATTGCATCAGACATTCGAGGTCGGTAGTGATCAGATATTCGGCGCCGGTATCAATAGCAGCTTGTATTTTCTGATGGGCAAGAGCAACCGACAGTTCTTCAAATTGTTGGGAGAATAATCCATCCGCACCACAGCATGATGCAGAATCTTTCATCTCGACTAATTCCAATCCTTTTACTTTTGATAGCAGCATTCGCCCCTGATCAGATAGTGCGTTCTCCGTTTGTAATGAGCAGCTATCGTGGTAGGTTACCTTATGCGGGAATGACGCACCAAATTGGGTGAACTGTAATTGGTGCACCAAAAAGTTGCTGATATCCCACACATTACGTACTATGCGTTTGTATTCTAAATGGCTGGCTGTGTTATGAAACAGCTGATGAAAATGCTTGCGTATGTATGCAACACATGATGCTGCTGGCCCTACTATTGGCCGGTCATTCGGAAAGTCGTGAATAAATTTCTCACCCAACACCTTCGCTTCGTCCCAAAAGCCACTTGTAAAGGCTAACTGACCGCAACTTGTTTGTTCAGGATTATAATGCACCTCAACGCCCGCCTTCTCTAACAATTTAACAGCATTCATACCGATCGCCGGATAAAATTGATCCACGTAGAAAGGGATCAGCAAGTCAATTATCATATCCTTAAAATAAGAAGCAAATATAAAAAACTTCTCATGGTTTTAATAGAATACCTGTGGAATTCCTTCGATGCTCTAAAAATGCACTAAGCAAGGCTAACACACATAAAATCTATCTATGGTTATCTTTTTCGGCTCTTTTTTATCTCTGTTTCAATAAACTCTTCAATAGCCATTGTCATAGAAGGACTTGTTTTTGTAGGTGCTTCGATATGGAGTTGAAATCCGGCTTGTCGGACAGCTTCGCAGGTTGATTCACCAAACCCGGCAAAAAAGGTATCGCCTTGTTTGTATTTTGGAAAATTCTTTTGTAACGACTTTATTCCGGCGGGGCTAAAAAACACTATCATATCGTATTCATCTATTTTAATAGATTTCAGGTTCGATGCCACAGTTTTGTACATCACTGCCTTGGTATATGAAATATTGTTCTGGTCGAGCACATCTGCCATGCTGTCTCTATGAATATCGGAACATGGGAGCAAGAATTTTTCGTCTTTATGCTTACGCATGACATCAATCAGATCATCAAGTCCTTGTTTACCGAAGAAGATTTTCCGCTTTCTATACTGCACATATTTTTGCAAATAATAAGCTGTTGACTCGGCCAGGCAGAAATATTTCATACTTTCGGGCACTTCAAAGCGAAGCTCCTGGGCAAGCCTGAAGTAGTGATCAACCGAATTACGGCCGGTCATTATAATAGCCGAGTAATCGGCCAGACTCACCCGGTCTTTTCTAAACTCACGTGAGCTAACCCCTTCGATATGAATAAACTTGTGAAAGTCAACGGTGAGATTATAGGTCTTGGCTAGCTCTCCATAAGGAGATTTCTCTATATCAAGGGGCTGGGGTTGGGAAACAAGAATAGTTTTCAGCTTCATAATAGTCAGTTTTTCCTTATTCAAACATCACCAAATACACTATCGGTACGACCGCTCAACAAAATAACTGAAAAAGACCTTACTTGAATATTGTTTTGTATCAAGTTAAATATCAGCCTATTTCAACTCCATTTACAGTTAAATATATTGCTTTTGACAGCAATAAAATCGGTACAATTTCAAGGGTGCAAAGATATAAAAATAAATAAAGCAATGGGTAATCCGGCTTCATAAACCCTATCTGGATGATACGAAACAGTCGAAATCCAAACAGCAAAGCAGCTATACTGATGATAGCAAGCAGCATACCCAATGAAGGTGAATACACAAGTAAGACTAACAAAGGAAAAAGAATAACAAGCAATGTAAAGCTAAATACGATCTGATTCATGGCAAAAAAAAGGCCCTGATCGCGCATATTAAAAAGCCTTGAGAATGTGTGTATCACAGAAAGCTTACCAAATACAAGCAAAAACGTTAGTCCGGCAAAAAATAAAAAATCAGATATTTGGTCTGAATATATAAGCGATTCATATCCCAAATAGCTTAAAGTAGTCTTCATCAGCATAGCTAGTATCAAGACATATACAAACAAGACCATATAGACTAAACTGCTTTTCAGCGGATTCCATTCCCTGCCAAGATTGATCAGGTTTGAGTTGCTCAGCGATGACTGCAAATATTGCTTGAAGCGACGTGGATAGCTGTACTTACCCACGACTATCATCAAAAACAATATCCAGATAACGATACCTTGCCAATGGAAAGCAGCAGGATACACAGTTCGTATTTGTGGCTGCACCACCTTAGATGCCTGATCTATTGTAATAAACCTATCGGATGGCGCAGTGAGAGGCATATAAAACACGACCCCTTCTGGTAAATCATAAATGCCGTATGATACCGGATTGGTGTCAGGTGGAAGCGCCACCCGATTCAACCCTATACCTTTCATATGATGAACAAGCTCCGACATGCCCTTTGTAGCTTTGAATTGATCTGACCGACAAAATTAGTAATTTATAATGATTACAAAATAGGTAAATATTTTATCTTCTTGATTTAAAGGTTGTTATAACATTTATTAATATTTGTGAAGTCTTTCACAATTCTCGAAAAAACCAAAAAAAATCGGTACTTTTGCAGCTTTAACTCATCATTTTTTTCGGTAATCATTTCTATGAATCTTATTGATCAAATCAGGCTTAGGGCACAAGGGACGGCAAAGCGGATCGTCATGCCCGAAGCAACAGAAGAACGCAGCCTTCGCGCTGCCGATATTATTTTACAAGAAGACCTGGCTCGGTTGATCCTATTGGGTAATCGAGAGGAAATATCAGCTAATGCCTCGCACTGGAACTTGCAACATATTCATAAAGCACAGATCCTTGACCCAAAAGATCATGATCGTAAAGAGTTCTTTGCTCAGATGCTTTTCAAACTCCGGCAGTCTAAAGGCCTACGTATAGAGCAAGCCCGCATCATGGTTGAAGACCCGCTTTACCTTGCTGTGTTACTTATTAAAAACGGTGATGCTGAGGGGGAGGTTGCTGGAGCCAATAACGCAACTGGCGATGTGTTACGTCCTGCTTTTCAGATCATCAAAACCCAGCCTGGTATCACAGCTGTATCAGGAGCTTTTATCATGATAATGCCTGAAAAAACTTATGGAGACAATGGTCTGCTGATATTTGCCGACTGTGCTGTGAACCCTGATCCAAGTGCACAGGAACTTGCCGAGATCGCCATAGCCACGGCACAAACGGCAAAAAACATAGCCGGTATAGATCCCAAAATAGCGATGCTGAGCTTTTCCACCAAAGGCAGTGCAAATCACCCAAGGAACGATAAGGTGATAGCTGCCACACAATTAGCCAAAGCCCTTGATCCGCAGCTAAAAATTGATGGAGAGCTACAAGCTGATGCTGCCTTAGTAGAGGCTATTGGTCAAAAGAAATCACCCGGATCGCCTATAGCGGGCAGAGCTAATGTATTGGTCTTCCCATCGCTTGAAGCCGGTAACATTGCATATAAATTAGTTCAACGACTGGCAAATGCCGAGGCAATAGGGCCGGTGCTACAAGGATTGGCAGCACCTATTAACGATTTGTCGCGCGGCTGCTCGGTAGAAGACATAGTAAACTTAGTAGCTATTACCGCTAATCAGGCTAACGGAATTTAATATACAGCACATCAAATATTTCAGTACATAAATCATCACATTATGAGCGAAACATTAGCAGACTTCAGTTTAGGCAAGCGCCCGCAGGCTAAGGGTGTTATCCATAAAGTCGGAGTAGTTGGCAGCGGACAGGTAGGGCAGGAAATCATCCGACATGTCAGCCAATATGGTCTGGACGTAGTTTTTTTAGACCTTAATGAACAGATTTTAACTCAGGCTTTTGATCAGATCAGCATTCAGCTTGATGAGATCATCAACCATTGGGGGCTCACTCCCAGCGAAAAACGTTTAGTACTTAGCCGTATCAAAGGAACTACTTCGTATGACGATCTGGCCGATTGTGATATCATCATAGAAACGATCAGCTCACGCAAAAAAGGAACCAGCTTAGATGCCAGAAGAGAAATCTTCCGACAAGTTGAGCAGGTCGTCAGAGAAGACACCATCATCTCGTCCAATCTTTCCACTTTGATGATCTCCGATTTGGCCAGCGCATTAGAGCATCCGGAAAGAGCTATCGGGATCCATTTTATTCTTCCAATGAATAAAACGAGTGTGGTAGAGGTTGTAAGAGGTATCAACTCTTCGGATTATGCCTTTAATCAAGCTGTTAAATTTGCTGGTATGATCAATAAGAAAGTGATCAGGCTCAACGAATCACCAGGTAATATTACTACCCGCATGATGGTCACTTCTATCAATGATGCGTGTGAGATCCTTATGGAAGGTGTGGCATCGGTGAAAGACATCGACAAAGCCATGCGCGAAACTATGGGATATCTGTTTGGCCCGTTTGAAATGGCCGACCGTATCGGGTTGGATAAGATTCTGAAATATATGGAGAATCTTTATCAGGAATACGGTGATAAAAAATATAAACCCTCACCTATTATCAAACGACTTGTCAGAGCTAATTATTTAGGCCGTCAGACAGGCAAGGGATTTTATAACTATTTATCCGGCAAGCCAGTAGATCAGACCGTAACCTGTGCAGTAATCAAGTAACAAAAAAAAGATTGGATAGTATGAAGATCATTGTATTAAACTGTGGGAGTTCCTCCATTAAATATCAATTGTTTGATATGCCCTCGCGCAAGGTGCTTGCAAAAGGATTAGTAGATAAGATAGGATTAAAAGGAGCCTCAATCAGCCATAAACGGGATGATGACGTTCAGGTGAAATTAGAAGGTGAGATATTGGATCATCAGTCGGGTATAGAGTTTTTGCTTGGCATTTTGGTCAGCCAAAAATATGGCAGCTTGAAATCTCTTGAAGATATTGATGCTGTTGGACATAGAGTAGTACATGCCGGTGAGAAGTTCAGCGGAAGCGTTTATATCACTGATGAGGTTGTGGATGCGTTGGAAGAATGTGTGGAGTTAGCTCCACTGCACAACCCGCCCAATCTGAAAGGTATTTATGCCATGCAGGAGTTGCTGCCCAAAATACCTCAGGTAGGGGTATTTGATACTGCGTTTCATCAGACCATGCCGCCACACGCCTATTTGTATGGGATACCGTACTCACTGTATGAAACATATAAGATCAGGCGTTACGGATTTCATGGTACCAGCCATAAATATGTCTCGGCTCGTGCATGCGAGATATTAGGAGTAGATATCAAAGACCAGAAGATAATCACATGCCATCTTGGCAATGGAGCGTCAATGGCAGCTATCAATGGAGGCATATCGGTTGATACCAGCATGGGAATGACCCCTATTGAAGGGCTTATCATGGGCACGCGAAGCGGCGACTTAGATATAGGAGCCTTACTATATATAGCTGATAAAGAAGAAACCAGTATCCCGCATACCAACACTCTGGTAAATAAGTTCTCCGGAATGTTAGGTATCTCAGGCGTTTCATCGGATATGCGTGATATTGCCGCAGCAGCAGAAAATGGAAACGAAAGAGCAGCCATCGCACTGCAAATGTACCACTACAGAGTACGAAAATATATAGGTGCATATGCCGCTGCTATGGGAGGATTAGATATGATAGTATTTACAGGCGGTATAGGTGAAAACGACACTCTGACAAGAACAAAATCAGTGCAGGAGTTAGAGTTTTTAGGAGTGAAGATAAATGTGGAAAAATCATTGGCTTCACGTGGAAAAGAAGAAATTCTAAGCACCGACGATTCCAAAGTCAAAGTATTGGTGGTGCCTACAGATGAGGAACTGATGATCGCAAGCGACACATACGATATTTGCGAACATATAGTCAGCCAGGCAGACTACTAACTCACTAAAATAGGTTCATTATAAAGGTCGCTTGTTCAGAGCGGCCTTTTCTTATTAGAAACTACTCAGTTAATTTTGATCTCAATTTCCCGAAGATGAGCACCACCTATTGAAACTGTTTTAGAGATAATCAACTATCAGGTTTAACAGGTGTACAGAAAAACTGTAAGTTTGTGATGTCTTATTTTCATACAATTTTTAAGCTAAGATGCAAACTGATACGATCATCGACCTACAAGGGTTATCTGTTTTTCAGCGTAAGAACTTGGTTTTGACTAATGTCAACTTACAAATAAAAAAAGGTGAGTTTAATTATATCATCGGAAAGACGGGTAGCGGTAAGTCGAGTTTACTCAAAACATTGTATGCCGAATTACCTGTGATTGAGGGACAGGCTATAGTTGCCGGTTTCAATCTGAAAACGATCCATCGTAAAGAGGTTCCTTTTTTAAGACGAAGGTTAGGCATTGTTTTTCAGGATTTTCAACTGCTTGATGATCGTTCGGTTTTTGACAATTTAGCTTTTGTGTTACGGGCTACCGGGTGGAAGGACAAGCGGCAAATCGAGCAACGCATACGGGAGGTATTAGAGTTAGTAGATTTACATCCCAAGCACTATAAATTCCCTCATCAGTTGTCGGGTGGCGAACAGCAGCGGGTTGCCATAGCCCGTGCTTTACTCAATCATCCTGATATCATATTAGCTGATGAGCCTACGGGGAATCTCGATCCCGACACCTCTAACGGTATAGTAAGGCTATTGATGAAAATCAGTGAGAACGGACAAGCTGTCTTAATGGCTACCCATAATTATAACCTGATATATAAATATCCGGCTGGGGTGATCAAATGTGAAGAAGGAAGTATTAGCTCATCCGACAACCTGCTTAACTGACAATCAATCATTATCAAAAAGTATTTCGATCAATCGTCTGACGTTGTGGCCATTATGGTAGAGTTGTACTAATCTGGTTTTCCTGCGTTGAATTTCTCTGCCGCTGAAGCTCCTTTTAAATAGTTTTTTGATCTGTTGTTTCATGGCATTTGCGTCGTTAGCTACTATACACAGCTCATCTAAGGTGCTTCCACTAAGCATTTTATCATTTACCAAACAGAACCGCCCATTATATAATGTATTTAACAGCTTGAGTTTCAAGCCAGTTGCCTGAAAAGTGATCAGCAGATGCAGTTGGGCTTCATTGATGAGCTTAAACATTTGCTCATCATCCGGATTGGCAACAAGGCTTACGTATGGCTTATCAGCTGTCAGACGTTTGAGGGCAGGAGTAGGATTAAGACCGGCTACGACAAAGGGAACCTTCAGGTCGTCAAACACTTCATCCAATAAGAACTTAATGGCGTTTTTATTTTCACTGACTGATAAATTTCCATGATACAACACATAGCTTCCCTGGCCTGTTGACGATTTGACTTCGGTATGTGGATGGAAAGCAGGGATAAAGCTTACGTTCCGGTATTTTGACGCAAAATATTTTTCGTCTTTACGGGAAATAGCTATCACAGCCGAAGCCCGATTCAGTACCCGTTCAAACCGTTTCAGTTTTTTTGCTTCGTTATAGTAGTAGTATTTTTTAAACAAATCGGTTTCGGCAGAGGCTAAATGATAGTAATAGTCATGCTCTATGTTATGCATGCGTACTACCATTTTCCGGCCATGAAAGCGTATGTCATTCAGCAATATACTGGTATGCAGGCCTTCCAACAGTATAGGGTGTTTATCGCGAAGCAGCGTATTGATCAGTTGTTCCGAATTGCGTGAACTGACGATGTAAGGAATATTTTTAAACAAATGTGTTTTTGCTAAGTCGCGGCGATAATAATACACCTTTTCGCAATAGGTGTTCAGCTCTTCTGCTTCTCCACGGCCGTATTCATATGTATGTAAAATTATTTTCACACCTATCGCATGCAATGCCTTGATCTTATAGAAGACATCTATTACCCCTCCATAGTTTGCTGGCCAGGGAACATCAAACGATACGATGTGCAAATATCTATCCATTATACAGTTCTATAAATTGCAACAGCTGTTTCTCTTCATTTTCCCATGTAAGTATTTCAGCTGCTTGTCCTACATTCTCTTTCCATGTTTTCAACAACCCATTATTTGTCATTCGTTGTATGGCATTGGCTATAGAATCAGGCTGATGGTCGGTGATGAAATCGCCTATCTCATACTTCACTACTATGCGTTCCAACTCAGGTAATTTACTGGTTAACACGGGGATACCGGCTTGTATATAATCAAAAAGCTTATTAGGCAAGCTAAGGCGATAGTTCATATTAGTAGGCTTGTCAAGGCTTAATCCTAAGTCAGCATGACGAGTATAATCCATCATTTGTTGATATGGCATACGGGGCAGGAATTGTATGCGATCGTCCACACCCCATCTTACAGCTTGCTTGCGCAATTGCTCCCACACATCACCACCACCTATGAGCAACAGATAATGATCGGGAAGATACTGCATCGCCTCAACCAATTCCTCTGCTCCGCGCTGCACATTAATACCGGCTCCCTGCATGATCAATATCTTTTTTCCCTCAGGAATATTCAGCTCATTGCGTGTACTCGACCGTTGCGGGAAGAACTGTGGAGGGATATTTCGTACTACTTGAACTTGCAACCCATATTGCCATCGGAAAAGCTCAGCTATGGAATCATTGACAGTGATCATAGCACCAAGCCGGGGTACGATAAGTTGTTCAATAGTTTTCCACACTCGTTGCACATTTTTGCGGTGAACTAATTCAGGTGTTTCGGTAAAATACTCATGGCTGTCGTAGATCAATTTTTTTCCTCTGAGGCGTGCTGCTGAATAATTTGCTAAAAGCGTATCCAAATCATTGGAAAAGAATAATGTAGCCCGAATAAATAAGAGTTTAAGAAATAGCCGCAGATTATATTCTGCATAAAAAAAAGGGCCTCGCTCAAAAAGCAATCGCATCCGAATGCATTTATATTCCCTTTCTTCCATTGGGATACTCGAACGCAAACGTCGACCGATCAGCACCACCTCGTAGCCCGACTTTTGCAATGCCAGGCAAGATTTGTGAACACGCTGATCGGTAACTAAATCATTAATGACAGAAACAACGGCTTTTTTCAAGTAGAGATTTTCGATTTACTTTAGATTGATGAAATGATTAACTGAAAAGTTGCAAGGAATAGTATATTTGTTAATATCTTTCTGTTGATAAATATCCTTTTACACGCTATTACCTATAAGAAACTTATTTAACTTTGAGAGAAATTTTTGGGTATGATCAGGAATTACCCTTTAACCGGTCATAACAGTTTTGGGCTTGATGTTATGGCCGCTTGGGCTTGTAAAATATTTGACATCAGGGACTTAGAAAAAATCATCCAAAGCAGTGTCTTTACTGATGAGAAGCATATTATATTAGGTGGCGGCAGTAATTGTCTTTTCTTAGATGATTATTTTGAAGGCTTAGTCCTTTTGATAAAGAACAAAGGCATTACCATAGTTGAGGAATCGGGCAATTCGGTTATAGTAAGTGTAGCAGCAGGCGAAAATTGGTCTGATTTTGTTGACAGCATGGTAGACAGAGGCTATGGCGGGCTTGAGAATTTATCGTTGATCCCGGGTAAAGTGGGTGCCGCACCCATACAAAACATAGGCGCTTATGGAGTAGAGCTGATGGACGTCTTTATAGGGCTTCAGGCATTAGACCTACATACACGGGAACTTGTCAACTTTAATCGGGAAGCATGCGAATTTGGATACCGGTCAAGCTTGTTTAAAACATCAGACAAAGATCGGTATGTGATACTTTCAATTGATGTGATGCTTCACAAAAACCATACTCCCAACATCTCATATGGTAGTGTGGCAAAAGCTCTGCAACAAAAGGGTATAACGAAACCAGGCATCAGTGATGTCGCACAGATTGTGAAAGAGATACGACAAGCCAAGCTCCCCGACCCTGCCGTATTAGGTAATGCCGGAAGTTTTTTCAAAAATCCATTGGTGCATAATTTGGTCTTTCAAAATTTGAAAAACGATTATCCCGAACTTAGAGGGTATCCCGAATCCTATGAAACAACAAAGATATCAGCAGCATGGCTGATAGAAAAAGCTGGATGGAAAGGAAAACGTATAGGCGATGCCGGTGTTCATACCAAACAAGCCCTTGTATTGGTAAACCACGGGAAAGCTAACGGACGTGACATATACAGCTTAGCAATGGAGATTCAGCAGGATGTAAAAAATAAATTTGGAGTCGTACTTGAGCCGGAAGTAAATTTTATATAACAAAAGGCTTCACACTAAATTCATTTGTTTAATTCAAGCTGAAAGTACTTATATTATTGTGCTAATAGGCTTGTTATTCAATAGCTTTCTATATTATAAGCTTGATATTTTATTCTACAACTTGCATCTTCCAATTAACAACAGGCTGTTCATATCTTCTTCCTTATATCGTTTTTCTCAGGTGTAGTCGTTCGTATTTTCGCTCTCTGAAACCAATTTGTCTTAGGTTTAGGAAAAAGCAATGGGGACAAGCTAACTAAGCAAATGGCATAGTCATCTGCTTCTGACAACAACCAATTATCGAATAAACCAGCAAAGCAAATCAGCTTTTACACCAATAAATTTAATGTGGTGCATGGAAAATTGAATAACACATTATTCATACCCGGTCGATTGCATTTAGTAAGTCTACTCGTGTATATAATCAGCATGAGTTTTGATGCCCACTCTCAGCCCGGCATTGTCAAACATCCTGCCGATACTGCTGTATGTATGGGTGGAAAAGCAGATTTTCTGATCATCGCAGTTCATACCACTAGCTATCAATGGCAGGAAAATGATCATATAGGATGGTATAATATTGACGAGAATTTCATCTATGCCACTGGTTATGCCACATCCAAGCTTACCATACACGATGCCAATGCAGGCTTGAACGGCTATCAGTACCGATGTTTGGTGAGCGATGCTGAAAACAATATAGTCATCAGCGAGCCGGCAGTCTTATACGTCAGTGAACCTCCTGCCATCATCGAACAGCCCATTAATAACACGGTATGTAAAAACGATATTGCTAATTTTCAGATTAGTGCTATCAACGGTGAAACTTATCAGTGGCAGGAAAATATCGGTCAAGAATGGTACGACCTGCATGATGATGCATTTTATTCAGGCACTAATCAAACGCTGTTGCAAGTATTTACTACTACTGGTATGAATGGGTTTAAATACCGTTGTAAGGTTTACAACAACAATTGTCCTACTATTTCATCATCGGCAATATTATACGTTCATCCAACGCCCACCTTGCATGAGCTAACAGGTGGTGGAGCCTATTGTGAAGGGGAGCAAGGTGTAGCTATAGGATTAAGCGGTTCTGAAACCGGAGTAGTATATCATTTGGAATGTAATGGCCTTAGCACAGGTATATTGAAAGAAGGTACGGGTTCAGAAATTAATTTTGGTTTGTTCACTCAGCAAGGTAGGTATACCGTACAAGCTATTCACAGCAATACAGCCTGTGCCATACAAATGCTCAACACTGTAGAAGTAGTTAAAAACCCATTGCCCTTGCCACAGCAACTCATAGGTGGCGGATCGTATTGTATCGGAAGTACTGCACCGATAATCTCTCTTGTGTCAACGGAAAAGAATATTGAATACCAATTATTTCGGAATGGTTCATACAATGGCAGCAGCATTATAGGTAATGGATTTCAAGAGACTTTCGGGTATCAGCCGGAGCCTGGTATTTACACTGTTTATGCGCGAAATATTTTCACTGGATGCAGTCGGATGCTTGACAATTATGTTGAGGTAGTACGCTATGAGTTGCCGGAAGTTTTCGCATCACCGGATCAAACTATTCCAAATGGAAGCAGTACTACTCTATCGGCTGTAGCATGGGGTGGATCAGGTGAATTCCAGTACCGATGGGAACCGTCAGCCCTTTTAACACAACCCCATCAGGCTCAAACAGCTACCATTGACTTGTATCAGTCTCAAATCTTTCGGGTAATTGCTATTGATCATACTACTGGCTGCAATAGCATAGCCGACAGCGTCAGTGTGTTTGTGAGTGAAAGTGCTTTATCGGCCACTGTATTAGCCGATATGACTTCTCTTTGTGAAGGCGATCAGGCGACACTCACAGCCCTGCCAAGCGGTGGAACGGGTTACTACACCTATAGCTGGAGCTCCGATCCAGAAGGATACTACTCCGATCTACAAACTATTACAGTCGCCCCACAACAAACCACTACCTATCATGTTCTGATTGAAGACGGCATTAATCATACTTACAGCTCAATTACCCTGACCGTTAACAGCCTACCGGCCGTATTTGATATGACGGGAGGCGGAACATATTGCGAAGGTGAGCAAGGGAAAGAAATTGGGTTATCCGGCTCTCAAAGTGGTGTAATTTATCATTTGATGCGTAATACTATCCCGGTAACAAGCATATCGGGAACCGATAGTCCTCTTCATTTCGGTATGTATGACCATCCGGGGCATTACACCGTTCAGGCTGTTCAGCCAGCTACAGCTTGTATCCGTGTCATGGATGATACAGCTATAGTGCAGGTCGCACAGCGTCCTCTAACATTTGCAGGTAATGATCAATCCATTATATCGGGTGAATCAGCGATATTAACGGGATCAGCAATAGGTGGAAGTGGTATTTACAGTTATGTATGGAGCCCTGCCGACAAACTGATTGACCCTAACGCCCCTTCTACAGCGACTACAGCTCTTTACAGCTCGCAAATCTTTAGCCTGGAAGTAACAGACCAACATACCGCATGCACCAGTCCACCTTCTTCAACTACTGTCTTTATCAGCGGTGGAGCCTCTTTGACCTTAGACCTTATAGCCGATTCATACAGCATCTGCCCGGGTGAGACTGTTCAGCTCATCGCACTACCTACCGGTGGCACAGGTAATTATAGTTTTGCCTGGTCATCTAACCCAGATGGGTTTGCATCCCAGATATACAATCCCACCATACCAATATTTCAAACCACCACTTTCATAGTCACAGTAAATGACGGATTAAATCAGATCACCGATTCATTAACAGTTGTAGTACGACAAAATCCGATGCCGTATGCTATTACAGGCGGAGGGCTGTTTTGTGCCGATGGGCCAGGGGTTGAAATAAAATTAAGCGGTTCACAGCCAAATTGTCTTTATACTCTATGGCATAATGGATCAGAGACTAATGAGGTCAGAGCAGGAAATGGTGCTGCCCTCAGTTTCGGTGAATATGTCATTGAAGGTTCTTATCAGATCAACGCCTTGTCGTTAGAGACCTTATGTTCGCTACCAATGGATGGAACAGCAATTGTCTGGAAGGGCATAACGCCTACTGCCGATGCAGGCCCTGATCAGTCAATTATAGCCGGAAATATTGCGAATCTATTTGCCAATCCATACGAACCTAACGATTATTATAGCTTTTTATGGGAGCCTGCCAATAAAGTGATTCATCCGTATGCATCTCAGACTAACACTATTCCGCTTTTACAAACACAAGCATTTACCCTTCATGTTACAGATACTTCCAGTCAATGTCATGCAATGGATGAGGTGGTCATTTATGTACGTGAAGGGGATTTAACAGCAGTGATAAGTGCTCAGACTACAACAGTTTGTGAAGGCAGTACAACTCAACTCATGGCAGTTGCCAGTGGTGGTAGTGGCTCTTATACCTATTCATGGACTTCCGATCCGGCCGGATTCTACTCTACTCTCCCTAATCCCGTGATCAGCCCCGATACCACCACTATATACAAGGTAATAGTCTATGATGGACAACAAAGCACACAGGCTCAGATAAAGATAAATTTAGCGTTCAGGCCGGAGATCTTTTCAGTAACAGGAGGTGGATATATCTGTACACCAGAAGATAAGGCAGCTATTGGACTGCTTGGCTCACAGCCATCAGTGCACTACAGCCTGCACAATAATGGAGAATTCATAGGTAGTTTGACAGGAACTGGTGAACCTCTTAGTTTTGGACTGTTTTCTTTGCCCGGGGTCTATACGGTTCAGGCTACAACCTCCGATGGTCAATGTGCTTCTAATATGTCTGGGGTTGCGTTGATACATATAGGCGGTACTGTCATTGCTCATGCAGGACCAGATAAGTATCTTTCACAACCTGGGCAAGTTACTTTAGAAGGCGAGATATACTCATCTGACCATCCTTATACCTTCAGCTGGTTTCCTGAAGAGAAGCTGCTGAACCCGGAAGTGCTACAACCTACCACCTTAGTGTTAAACCATACTACCTTGTTCAAGCTGCAAGCCAGCTCTTCGAACACCTACTGTCAGGTATCTGAAGATTACACAGTAGTTTATATAGGTGATTCGAGCGAACCTATGCAACTATCGGTTTTCACACCGGATGAGACCGTATGTCAAGGAAGCAGTGCAAGGCTATTTGCTCTTCCTACGGGTGGAAACGGAAGCTATTGGTATCAATGGACTTCCCTGCCACAGGGATACTCCTCCTCAGAAGCAAATCCAACGGTATTTCCTGAGACAACCACCACATACACGGTTTTGGTAACCGATGGAGTACACACCCTGGAAGACAGTATTACCATTCAAGTACTTCCAGCTCCAGATGTTTTTACTTTGAGCGGCGGAGGAATATATTGTGCCGGCAGTCCGATAAACGATATTATACTACAAGGCTCAGAGCACCAAATGGTCTATACCTTATACAAAAACGGCTACCCAACCGATTATGTGCTGTCTGGTACAGGAGCTCCATTGCAGTTTGGGCCTTTAGAAGACGCTGGTATATATACTGTTGTAGCAAAAAATCCTATATCACTCTGTTCAAGAGTTATGTCGGGTGAAATCACTGTATCCCTATCCGATATACCTATAGTAGTGTGTGTTCCATTGCAACACATCTCATCCGGTTCATCCACAGAGCTCACAGCAAATGCTGCGGGTGGATCGGGAGATTATAGATTTCAATGGCAGCCAGCTTCTCTGTTGGTTGAACCGGAAGCATTATCAACCATGACCCATCCGCTCTATCATACTACCGTATTTTTATTTACTGCAACTGACCTACAATCAGGGTGTACCAGTCAGGCTGATACTACCATAGTCATAGTTACAGATGAGATGCTCTCAGTCACTATATTGTCTTCAGCTCATCAGATATGCGAAGGTGAATTTGTGGAGTTGATTGCTCTTCCACAAGGTGGAAACGGTTCATACAGCTATACCTGGACTCTCCAAACAGGTGAACAGATTGGGACTCAATCACATATAATTTATGCGCCTGAGGAATCAACCGAAATACATCTAACAGTTACTGACGGCAGTCAAACAACCGAAGCTACTATATTTATAGAAGTAGTTACATACCCACAGGTATATCAGGTATACGGCGGTGGAAGCTTATGCAATCTCAATGAAGGCGCGAAGATTTTTTTAGATAGCTCGGAGAATCATGTGCTATACAAACTCTACCGCGATTATACTTATCCGATCGCTCAGTTTGAGGGTAACGGTTCTGCTTTAGATTTGGGGATGTATACTATCAGTGGGATTTATACGGTAGAGGCTTTGAATCCAGAGGCGGGTTGTCAAGTCAATATGTCGGGCTCGGCTTTGATACAGTATCACGAAAAGCCACAGATTGTAGCAGGTAATAACCAGAGCATTCCATACGGCAGTTCAACCCAGCTAAGCAGCAGTGTTACAGGAAGCTCAGGCAATTATGCGTATGAGTGGCAGCCATCAGCGAAACTCTTGAACCCAGATGTAGCAGATCCGTTCACTATCCATTTAATTGAAAGTACCATATTTACAGTAAATGTGTCTGATACAGATACCGATTGCATTGCTTCGGATCTGACTATGGTTTTTGTTAGTGGCGGCACTCTTGAAGTAGCTCTACAAAGCAATAAAACAATCGTTTGTTCAGGTGAATCGGCTATTTTAACTGCCCTGCCACAAGGAGGTACCGGTAATTACAGTTGGGAATGGCACGACGCCTCTGGAAGACTGTCGGATAATAGTCCTACCATAGAAGTTTTTCCAGCAAGCTCAATGTATTATTATATCAGCCTGTCCGATGGGATTGAAACTACTACTGATTCAATTTTAATACGTCTTGCCGATCCTATTCAGTATTTCAGTGTATCGGGCGGCGGAAGTTGGTGTATAGGCGACAATGCTCCGGAGCTGGTGCTCACAGGATCGCAACCTGGATATAAGTACCAATGTTTTATAAACGGTCAAGCCAGTTCACTTATCATGACCGGGACTGGTAATCCTTTAAAGTTCGATATAACAGCAGAAGGTGTTTATACCATATTAGCTACTGATCTTGCAGGCTGTTCCGCATGGATGCATGGTAACGCACTTTTTCAACAAAGTTTACTACCCATAGTTTATACTGTCTTTGGAGGTGGGACATTTTGCTCAAACGACAGGATGTCAGGCGTTTATCTACAAGGGTCACAGAAAGGTATTATCTATGAACTACTCTTAGATTTCAATACGGTGATAGATTCCAGGACAGGTGATGGCCAACCTATTATTTTTCATCCTATCACTAAATCGGGGGCTTACAGTATTCGTGCCCGGCATGCCGATGGACGCTGTCAGCGACTGATGTACGGTACAGCAGTCTATAATCTCTATCCAGCACCTATGGTTTATTTTGAAGGTCAGAAACAGATCTGCCTTGGGCAGACAGCTACTATTCTTGCTACAGGTGCACGTGAATACAATTGGTTAACTGATCCACCTTATAATACCCCATCCATCACCGTACAGCCAGACAAGTCGACCATGTTTATCGTACAATCTGTCAATGAGTTTCAATGTATCTCCCAAGACACCTTTTACCTGATGGTTCATCCGCTTCCAGTTTTCGAGATACATCTTGAAAGTCATATTGGCCGTCTGACACTTGAAGCGTCAGATCATGCTATTAATTATAGGTTTGCCACCGGAGGACACATCTTACAGGAAAGTCCTTCACCGATTTTCTATTATGGTAATATTGCTCTAATACACGACAGCCTCGCCATCACAGCTATCAGCGAGCATGGATGTGCATCGGAGCTCAGGATATTGGTGACGGATGAGGGTGTGCGGGTCAATGCGTTCTCACCTAATAACGACCTGATCAATGATAAATTTATGCCCGGAAGTTATATCATCGTTTTCGACCGTTGGGGGTTAGAGCTGTATAGAGGTAGCGAAGGATGGGACGGCACTTATAAAGGGAAACTAATGACACCAGGTACTTATTATTATATTCATGAAATATATGATCCGCAAGGCTATTTGATTCGAAGCGACAAGGGATCAGTAACTTTAGTCGTAGAATGAATACAAAGATCCTCATAGCATTGTTACTGTTACTACCTGCAAGTGTTTTTAGCCAGCAGGCGTTGATCAGGAAAGCCGACAAGCAGTATGCACGTCATAATTACGTTCGGGCGGCAACCCTCTGGCAAACAGCCTTTAACAAGATAGAAGACACACACAACCGCCGACACTTAGCGTTTAGGATCGGAAGTGCGATGCACAGGATGAATCGATTGGAAGAGGCTATACAATGGTATTCGGATGCATTAGGAGAAGAAGCCTCCAATCCTGACTGGTTACTATCTAAAGCCGATGCCGAGCTTCGATCGGGTAATACAGCAGCAGCCCGCCAAACAGCCGCCAGAGTGTTGATCATTCGACCAGCTTCTTCCGAAGCAAAACTTATTATCAGGATGGCCGACACATCAGAAAAAACTCAGGAATTAAAGGGATCAACAAAGATCATATATGCATCAGGGATCAACAGCCGGTGGAGCGACTATTCCCCAAGCTGGATAAACGAGCATATGGTTATCAGCTCAACCCGACCAGCCGACAGCAATTCAGCTATAGACAAGCGAAGCTCTGAGTATTTTTCTAAGCTTTACATCCTTTTAGCTAATCTGTATGGCGACTATGGAAAGGCTACACCCTTAGCCGTACGGAACAACTCAAACGCAGGCACTCTGAGCTATGACCCTCACCACAACAGGATATTCTTTACACTATGCAACAACAATCGCCGACGCTGCACAATTATGCAAGCCGATTTTGAAAGTGAAACTTTTCGTTTTGGCAGACCTAAACCGGCGGCATTCACAAAAAGAAAACATAATTACGGCCATCCATTTGTAACAGAAGACGGACAAACTATGTACTTTAGTGCCCGTTTACCCGATGGATACGGCGGTTCTGATATTTATTCTATCAGCCTGAAGCCTGATGGCACGTTTGGAATACCCAAAAACTTGGGCGATGGGATCAATACCGCATTTGATGAACTGTTTCCTACAGCCGCCGGCGACAGCATATTGTTCTTTTCATCGTATGGACATCCGGGATATGGCGGACTTGATATTTTATACAGCAAGAAAACGGCTGACACCTATTTACCTGCCAAACCTTTGCTGCCGCCCTTCAACAGTGCTTCCGACGACTTTGGATTGCAAATGAAAACCGGAACGACAAGTGGAGCTTTTAGCTCTGCAAGAAACCGCTCCACAGGAGACGACATCTTTTTGTTTGACACCTATCCCATACAGAAAATAATATATGGTACCGTACGCAGGCAAGCAGATCATAATCCAATATCTGATGCAATCATACAGATCAATGACTTACCAACATACCATAGCCAACAAAACGGCAGATATACAATAGCTATACCCGACTATCTGAACAGTATACAGCTTAAAGCCACGCATCCGGATTATAAAACTGCTATAGCTGTAGTACCGGACTCGATAAGTGACCGGCAGGAAATATCGTTTGACCTGTTCATGCAAGCTATCAACCATATTATTCAGGTGTCGGGAAAAGTAAGCCTACGTGAAACCAAATCCCCTGTCAATGGGCAAGAGGTTATCCTTGTCCATTCCGATGGGTCACAGAGCACAACTCTGACAGGGAAAGACGGTATATATCGTTTCGATGAACTGTATGACGACCAAATGTATGTTATACGTATTGAACGAGAAGGTTATTTCAACGAATCAAGGGTGATTCGCATACCTACGGTTGATCGCCCCACCCTATTTCAAAAATCCAACGGATATGACTTAGATTTTGAACTCACTTCATTAACGGTCAAACAAGAAATCACTTTACAAAATATTTATTACGATTTTGATCAGGCAAGTTTGCGTGAGAGTTCCAAGCAGGAGCTTACCCGTTTGGCTTCTATGATGCGTCAGACACCAGAGGTACGTATAAAAATAGGCTCGCATACAGATAGCAGGGGCAGTCATGCGTATAACGATCGCCTTTCAGCTGCCAGGGCACAGTCGGTAGTAGATTATCTAATCCAAAGCGGTATCGCTGCTTCACGCCTTGAAGTAGCTGGCTATGGAAAACGTGCCCCAGTTATACCAAACGCCATTACTGAGGCTCAACATCAGGAGAACCGCCGTACTACATTTCAGGTTATTGACCTGACTGCCTCACCCATGACAGCCCCAGCCACTGCTACTACTACCAAAGGACTGAGCTTCAGAATACAACTATTAGTTACTTCCACAGCCCGTAAGCCTGAACAAGCGTTTGGAGCCCTACAACATGCGGTAGGTGAGTTAGAGTTTTTTGAGACATACGAAGCCGGGAAATACAGGTATGAAGCAGGAACTAAATATACTTTACAGCAAGCGGAAGCACTTCGCAATGCTATTCAGTCAGCCGGATTTCCGGACGCTTTCATAGTGCCTTATATCGATAAGAAAAGAGTAAGCATGCAACAAGCCAAAGACTACAAGCCATGAAAAGAAAACCACTTTATATCGCATTGATATGCTGGAGTTTTGTATGGCCACTATCAGCTCAGATTGATCTGTTGCTAAGCAACAGCAACCAGAATGCCCATTTATTTAATCCAGCTTTAATCGAAAACAATCAAAAGATCAATGCCAATATGCTTATACGGCGTCAATGGATTGGATTTCCTGATGCGCCCTCATTAGAGCAAATACAGTTGAGCAGCTTTTTTGAAGCACATAAAATGGGTTTAAAGCTTTTGGCTCAAAACACCACTACTGGCAACGATCTCACCCGCCGTATCAACCTGGCTTATGCGTATCAAGTGTACTTCAGCGACCATATACAGCTTAACTTTGGCCTTGCAGCAGGTTTATATCAGAGACAGATTGCTTTTTCAAAGCTTGTTTTTGCAGACGGCTCTGAACCTTTGTCAAAAACAGATGAGACTTATTTCCGTCCTGATTTTGATTTCGGGATGCATTTGTTTGTTGGCCGCTTTGAACTAGGATATGCCATCAATCATATTGGAAATATCGGTCGAGAGCTTGTATTATCTGTAGTACCGCCTCACCAACATTGGTATATGGGTCATACTGCCCAAATCGACCAATCCTTTGGACTAACAACTCTTCTTTCAGTTCATAAGCAAGGTAACATACATCATGTTCAGGCTGATATACAATTTCTTTTCGAGCACTTTGAAGCAGGATTGGGCTGGCGTTACAAAGACGCTATCATTCTTAAGGCGGGCCTTAAGATCAATGAATCGGTTGCTGTTTTTTACAGCTATGACATGGGTATAGGCCGGTTATCGAATTTCAATACCGGATCGCATGAGTTGATCCTTCAGATAAGTTTCGAGCGGTATAACCGCCTGCATTTGTCGCCTCGTTTTTTAGACTAACTGAGTTTGGCCGTATCATCTAACTCAGCCAGAAGCTGTTAATAAAATATTATTTTTTCCTTTCAAAGTGGTTGTCAATATCCCATACTTTTTGTTATTATTGCCACCAATTTACCAAACTTCCTAAGCATTGGAAAACATATATTTGATTCTGGTTATTGTTCTTTTTATTCTCGCAATATCCGATCTTGTAGTAGGTGTCAGTAATGATGCCGGTAATTTTTTACAATCTGCCATAGGTTCCAAAGCCGCTTCATTCAAAATTATAGTATTCATTGCCTCCATAGGGGTTCTGATAGGTGCTGGCTTTAGTGGTGGCATGATGGAGATAGCCCGTAACGGTATTTTGAACCCCGAAATGTTTGTATTCACCGAGGTGATGCTGATACTTTTGGCGGTTATGGTAACGGATGTGATCCTTTTAGATACTTTTAATGGCTTGGGACTACCTACTTCTACCACTGTTTCCATAGTATTTGAACTATTAGGGGCTTCCGTTGGTATGGCATTGATAAAAATGTCGGGTGATCCAGACAGTCTTACCATAGGAGCTTATATCAACACTGGCAAGGCATTGGCTATCATAGCCGGTATATTGCTATCGGTAGTCATAGCTTTTAGTTTTGGAGCTATCATTCAATATATTACACGAGCCATTTTCTCGTTTCGCTACGAAAAACGCTTTCGACTGTTTGGTGGCCTCTTTAGTGGAATAGCTATTACAACCATTATTTACTTTATTTTCATCAAAGGGGCGAAAGATGCCACATTCATTTCTAAAAACACTATACTCTGGATCAACAGCAATAGGTTGTGGATCATATTAGTCAGTTTGGTAGGTTCGACAGTTTTGCTTCAACTGCTTCACAGCTTTTTTAAAGTAAACACTCTAAAAATTGTTGTCTTGTCAGGCACTTTCGCTCTTGCGATGGCTTTTGCCGGTAACGACCTTGTAAATTTTATAGGCGTTCCTTTAGCTGGGCTTGACTCGTATCAAACATTGATCAGCCAGCCTGGCATTTCTCCTGATTCATTAGTGATGCACTCGCTGCAAGGGGCTGTACAAACCAACCCTATCATTTTGTTATTGGCTGGAGTTGTAATGGTTATCGCACTTTATACTTCCCGACGTGCACAAACGGTAATCAAGACAGCTATTGATTTAGGCAGACAGGATGAAGGTGAGGAACGCTTTGGCTCTAATCCGTTTTCAAGGGCTACGGTGCGTTTGTCTATCAATCTTTCAGAAAAGATACGAAACATCATACCCGAGCATCTACAAGAAAGGGTTGCCAAGCAATTTGAAGCCATTCCCAAGTCGCAGGCTGAAAAGGATGCACCTGCATTTGATCTGTTACGCGCATCGGTAAACTTAGTAGTGGCAAGCGCATTGATAGCTTTAGGCACCTCTCTTAAGCTCCCCCTTTCTACTACCTATGTTACATTTATGGTAGCTATGGGATCAAGTTTAAGCGATGGGGCATGGGACCGCGAAAGTGCGGTATATCGTGTGACAGGAGTATTTTCGGTAATAGGGGGTTGGTTTTTCACTGCGTTTTCAGCGTTTATCATTGCCTTTGGAATAGTGTTTCTGTTATACTATGCCGGCCTATGGGCGATAGCACCATTGGTACTATTATCCTTCTTCCTGATGTACAGAACACAAAAGTCAATACAAAACAAGGAACTGCTACAACTTGATGCAGTTAAAGAGACCGACGAGATCAATAGTGAAAATATTTTTCAAAGCTCAAGTAATGCTGTGATTGAAATACTCAATCAGGTGCAGTTAGAATACAAAATGATTGTACGTGGCTTATCCGAGCAAAGTATCAGATCGTTGAAAGCCACGCGCAACAATATTGAGGACTTGTCGCAAAAGTCGAAAGAAAAAAAGAAATCAGTTACTACCATTATCACCAAACTGAAAGAAGACGCTGTAGAATCAGGTCATTTCTATGTGGAATCACTCGACTATCTTCGTGAGATACTACATTGTTTGAACTTCATTATTCAGCCTGTATATGATCATGTCAACAACAATCATAAGCCATTGTCGGAGGCACAGCTCAGCGAAATGAGAGTGTTAGCACGTAATATGGGTGTGTTTTTTACACATATCACCACCGAGATCAACGAGGGCAGATTTATAAACCAGGATAACGTAGCTACCGAGCAGCAAAAAATACTTAGCATCGTTGATCTGTTCCGAAAGAATGAGGTGAAACGTATTAAAAAAGATGCCGGAAGTACCCGAAACAGCTTATTATTTATGAACTTCCTGCAGGAAACAAAAAGCCTCTTGCTGTTTACCTTCAACTTATACAAAGCTCAACGCGATTTTCTGAACTACTACGAAAGCAAAAAACCTTAAAGTTCAGCTGAAACCCTAATTGTTTTGATCGTCAGAGTTGAGCGCTTACCAATCGGGCTTTGTCGTGTATATCCATACTCAGCCTTATATTCGAGAATCCTTGTTCGATCAGAAGTTGTTTTACAGGCTCGGCAAATCGTTCGTTGATCTCCACTATCAACATTCCTCCTTTGGCAAGATGTAGTCGGGCCAAAGTTGCTAATGGCTTATAAAACAACAAAGGCTCGTCGTCGGGCACGAAAAGTGCATGTTCCGGTTCCCAGTCAATCACGTTGTTTCGCATCAGCTTCTTATCCGACTCTGTCACATAAGGCGGATTACTCACTATCAGATCAAACTCATGCGTGAGAAGCTTCTGGTTTACAGCCATCAGATCGCCTTGAACAAACTCCACAGCAGCCTGTAATGCAGCTGCATTAGATTGGGCAAGCTCCAAAGCCGGAAGATATTTTTCTATGGCCATAACTTTGGAGCCTTCACATTCAAGAGCTAAACTAATAGCGATACATCCTGATCCGGTGCCCATATCAAGCACACGTTTTTCCGGTCTATGGTTTAAAAACTCAAGAGCTTTTGAAACCAATAGCTCTGTCTCCTGACGAGGGATTAACACATGTGGATTAACTTGAAAGATACGGCCATAAAACCATGCCTTACCGGTGATATACTGAAGCGGCTTGTACTTAAGCAGATCCTTAATTGCAAAATGCACCTTCAACAACTCTGATTCCGAAAGCCTGAGATCAGAATTAAGAGCCAAATGTTGAGGCGTAAAGCCAAAGAAATCTTCTACTAACCAATACAACATCTGACGAGATTCATGCTCAGGATAAAGAACCGTCAACTTAGCCTGATAGTGTCGGATGATGTCAGATAACAGATTGGAAGGCACTTTCACGATAAAAGCTTCGGACGGTTTGAGAAAAATAAAAATCCCAACGATTTTTCATTGGGACTTAGGCAGGGTGGTTAATGGGATTCGAACCCACGACCCTCAGAACCACAATCTGATGCTCTAACCAGCTGAGCTATAACCACCATAAACAGCGAGTGCAAAGATACTATCTTTTTACCATCACCCACAATAGTTGGCAAAAAATTTTGTTATCTATAAACGCATACATTACCGCTATTAGCAAAGTTTCATTGTATGTTGAAAGAAATAATCGTTATTTGTTTGTAAATATTTAATACTTTTGTGTGAAACAAACCGAAACATCATGAAAAAGATTCTCATTCTGATCGCAGCCCTTAGTATCGCAGGTGGTTCCTTTGCCCAATTCACTTTTGGTCCAAAAGTAGGATACACTACTACCACCCTCTCTATTGACCGTAGCGACATCTCCAATAGTTTAAATTCCGGTTTCCTTTTCGGCGCATTCATACGGGCCGGAAGTAAAGTGTATCTACAACCTGAAATTAACTTGTACACTTCGGGGACAAGCTTTTCCTCAGAAAATACCAGCCTGATGCCCTTTGACCAAAGAGTCACTCTTACTAATATACAAGTACCTTTGTTTATCGGATTCAACCTGATTGATCTGAAGTTAGTCAAGCTGCGTGCAACAGGAGGTCCTACAGCCAATTATGTGGTTAAAAAAGACATCAGCATTAGCCTCAACAACCCTATAAAAGAAAAAGATATACGGGATATCCATTGGGGGGTACAGTTCGGATTGGGCGTGGATGCGCTTATGTTTACACTGGATGTCCAGTACATATTAGGCATCAGTAAACTCATAGATACCATCCATATACCGGTAGGAAGCACTGAACAGCCAATAGTGTTCGATTCAAGAAACAAAGGGTTCGTGGTGAGCTTAGGATGGAAAATACTCTAAAACCTGCCAGGCTAATCACCAAATCTGAATACACATGCCTGCATTCATCAAGATAATAGTTGATTGCAGATGAAGTTATAAAAGAACCTTTAAACAACATTTTATCCTGTGTTTTTTCTGTTCTAAGCTATCAATCCTATGAACGACATGCTAAAGAGAATGCTGATCATTCTCTTGATCCTTTCCACAGCTTGTGAGAGCCCCTACAAAAGAAAGTTAAACTTCTCTGTTAAAAATTTGCAGCCGGATCATGTAGTCATACAAGATTACGGGCGAGCCTTGTTTGAGTTGGATACCGTCCGATTTCAAGCTTCACTCTCTGACATACAAGATGAATTTATCTATTTCTTAGATGTGGATTTGAACGACAGCAGCAAGATAATGCAACTCTATTCTTTTGTTACCGACTCTTTTCTGATAGATTTATATAGACAAAGCAGGCAGCTATATCCTTCATATTTACCTATAGAAAAGACTCTCACAGAAGGATTCAGGAGGCTGCATCATTATTTTCCCGACATCAGTATTCCATTAGTTTACAGCTATATCTCAGGTGTTCATGCCGAAGCACCTATTATCACAGACGGTCATGCCTTAGTGATAGGGATTGACTGTTATCTTGGAGCGGAGACACCAGTTTATCAGCAGCTTGGCATACCGCGTTATGTAACCGGGCGCATGCAGCCCGATTTCATTGCACCACAAGTATTTGGAACGATTTATGAGTATTATTTTGCACACGACGCAGCCTCAGGAAACCTGTTAGATGAGATGATAAAAGCCGGAAAACGGTTGTTTTTTTTAGAAGCTATGCTACCAACACAACCTGATCACCTACTTATCGGCTATACCAAAGCGCAATACGACTGGTTAAAAGCCAATGAAGCAGCTATCTGGGCATCTGTAGTGGAAGAACAACTTTTATATGCAGGCGACCCCCTATTGTTTCGAAAATTTTTTGGTGACGGACCTTTTACTCAAGACTTTTCACAAGAGGCACCTGCTCGAATTGGCGAATGGATTGGCTGGCAGATCGTACGTAAATTCATGGAAAAACATACCGATATTTGTGTGGTGAAGCTAATCGGGATACAAGACTCTCAGGATATATTAGCACGCTCACACTACAGACCCAAATAAGGGCCATAACAATTTGCCTGATCATAGAATCCCATCATTTTGTCTTAGTTCAAAAAGCTGACTCAGACACATACCTGACATACATTCATTTAAAGCTGTGTATTTTACTCCGGTTTGGCTATCTTTGTTTGGGATATGAGCTATCCAAACTTAAAACGAAAGGCTATGTTAGTAAAAACATATGGCAGTGCATTGTTTGGCATCGAAGCTATTACGATCACAATTGAAGTAAATATTGACAAAGGCATACAATTTTTTTTGGTAGGGTTGCCCGACAGCGCTGTGAAAGAAAGCCAGCAACGCATTGAAGCCGCGTTATCCAATACCGGACATAAATACCCTAAGCAAAAAATTGTGATCAATATGGCTCCGGCAGACATACGCAAAGAAGGATCATCCTACGATCTTCCTATTGCTATTGGTATTATGGCAGCTTCAGGTCAGATCGATCATAAAGACTTAGAGCATTTTATCATAATGGGTGAACTTTCGTTGGATGGCGGTCTCAAGCCTATCAAGGGTGCTTTGCCAATAGCTATTAAGGCATTGGAAGAAGGATTTAAAGGAATGATCATTCCAAAAGAGAATGCACCCGAAGCAGCTATAGTATCCGACTTAAAGGTATATGGTGCTTCTACTATCACTGAGGTAGTCAATTTTTTGAATGGCACTAGCCTGATTGAGCGCACACAAATAGATAGTAAAAATGATTTTTTAGCGAGTATCAATAAGTATGCGTTTGATTTTTCGGAGGTGAAAGGTCAGGAAAACATCAAGCGAGCCCTTGAAATTGCGGCTGCCGGTGGTCATAATGTGATACTTATAGGCCCTCCGGGATCAGGTAAGACTATGTTAGCTAAGCGACTGCCATCTATTTTACCACCACTAACTTTAGAGGAATCCTTAGAGACTACCAAGATACATTCAGTAGCAGGCTTTTTAGCACGTAACACCTCGTTGGTTGCTATACGCCCATTTCGCAGCCCACATCACACTATCAGCGATGCCGGTTTAGTGGGTGGTGGTACTTATCCACAGCCGGGTGAGATATCTCTAGCTCATCATGGAGTATTATTTTTAGATGAACTACCAGAGTTTAAACGCTCCGTATTAGAAGTGATGCGACAACCTATGGAAGACCGCGTCGTAACGATCTCACGTGCAAGACTATCAGTTGATTTTCCTGCCAGCTTTATGTTGGTTGCAGCCATGAACCCATGTCCATGCGGCTACTACAACCATCCTGATCAGGAGTGTGTGTGTACTCAAGGTGTAGTACAAAAATATCTCAACAAAATATCTGGCCCACTGATGGATCGTATCGACCTGCATGTAGAAGTCGTACCAGTACCTTTTAAAGACTTAGCCGACAGGAGTAGTGGCGAACCCAGCCAACTGATCAGAGAACGGGTGATTCAGGCTAGAAAAATACAGGAAGAACGTTTTAGCCAACATCAGGGGATTTACAGCAATGCACAAATGACAACCAAAATGCTGCAAGTTTTTTGTGAGATAGATCAGGTAGGTATCAACCTGCTTAAGAGTGCGATGGAGCGCCTTAGCCTGTCGGCACGGGCATACGACAGGATACTAAAAGTATCAAGAACTATAGCCGATTTAGACGGCAGTACCGACATAATGACCGAACATCTGGCGGAAGCAATCAACTACCGCAGCCTTGATCGAGAGACCTGGGGCAGTTAATCCGTGATTTAATTTGCCGATTCAAATTCTGAGACAAGCTCTTCTAACGACTTACCTAAGTTTTTAATCGACATTTCCACATCAGGTACCAAAGGATGATTGGGATATAGCCTGAGAAAATCCTGATAGGTTTGGCGTGCATGCATAGTGTCTGATAACCGGACGTCATAAACAAAAGCCTTCAAAAACAAACTCATCACAGCTTTGTCGGAAACAGGAAACTCGTTAATAATCCTGTCGTAAACAGAGATAGTCTGGTGCGGTTCAGCATGATACATCATCAGGTCGGCTGCTTTGAATAAATATTCTACCACTAAGCTGTCGTTTTCCGTTTCATCGGCAGCTTGCAGATATAACGACATCAGCAACACCGCATCATCAGGATTGTATTCGTTTTCTTCGCCAAACAGTTTTGTTTCAAGAGCCTGCATCTGATCTTCCAAGGTTTCGCTTTCAGTAGTTTTTGGTGCACAAGATGAAAGGAGGACACCAACAAATAAAAAAAGATATACTATTGCTTTCATAAGAGTTTATTTACGTTTTAGAGACGGAAAAATCATGCGATAGTCCACATCTACTACTCCTTCACTTATATCGCGCAGCTTCCCTTTAAGCATCAGCCGTCTGAAAGCCGGAATACGATCTAAATACAGCTTACCGTCTATATGATCATACTCATGTTGAATGATGCGGGCGATAAAACCTTCGTATGTTTCTTCATAAGGCTGAAAGGTCTCATCCATATAACGGATACGCATCTTTGGCTTTCGGGCTACTTCTTCGCTCAAGCCAGGAATACTCAGACATCCTTCCTGCTCAATCACTTCCTCACCCTCTTCTTCAATAAGATGGGCGTTGATAAATACTTTTTTAAAATCCTTGGTCTCAGGAAAATCCTGAGCAAAAGGATTCGCATCAATAACAAACAATCGGATAGAACGGTTGATCTGGGGGGCTGCTAACCCTACTCCATTAGCCGCATACATAGTATCCCACATATCGGCTATAAGCGTTGCAAGATCAGGATAGTCAGCTTGTATATCTGAGCCGGCTTTTTTTAACACCGGATGGCCATATGCTACTATAGGCAGTATCATAACATTATGAAATTAGGGATGTTGTTTGATAAAATCCAAATAAGATTGTAGGATAAGAGTGGCACTTAGCGTATCCACCAATGCCTTATCCTGTCGTCTTTTACGGCTTAGACCAGCATCTATCATCGTTTGAAACGCTATTTTAGAAGTAAACCGTTCATCAAACCGCTCAATACGTAATTGCGGGAAAGCTTTTCTGAGTTCTTTCAGAAATGGCACTATATATCGTTCAGCTTCGCTGGCTTTGTTATTCATATCTTTGGGCTCGCCCACAACAATATGATCTACTACTTCGTGTTCCATATATGTTTTCAGATATGACATAAGCTGGTGGCTTGGCACTGTCTCCAAGCCGGTAGCAATCATCTGCAACGGATCGGTAACAGCTATTCCGCTACGTTTTCTTCCATAATCAATAGCTAAGATACGGCCCATATGATTCAAATCGATAACAGATTCAGGGAGTGCAAAATTACATTAATTTAGGCTACTGCATTCAACACTTCTCACTTGATTAGCTTTGGTTTTGTATTTTCGCAATCAAATACATCAGGAATATGCTTGAGCAAAAGATTTTAGAGGTATGGGACGACCGCCGTTTGTTGGAAAAAGATGATTACCGTACTGCTATTGCAGAAACGATAGCCTTGTTAAACGATGGCCGGCTTAGGGTAGCACAGCCACACAAAGGCGGATGGAAGCTAAACGAATGGGTGAAAAAAGCTGTGATACTTTATTTTCCTATATGTCAGATGGAGACTGTAGAAGTCGGCCCGTTTGAGTTTCACGACAAAATACCTCTGAAACGCCATTACAAACAGATGGGAGTGCGTGTAGTGCCTCATGCAATAGCCAGATATGGGAGCTTTTTGGACGAAGGTGCTATCTTGATGCCTTCTTATATAAATATAGGTGCCTGGGTTGGCAAGCACAGCATGATAGACACCTGGGCTACGGTAGGCTCATGCGCTCAGATAGGCGACCATGTGCATCTGAGCGGAGGAGTAGGAATAGGCGGGGTATTAGAGCCTGTGCAAGCATCGCCAGTCATCATCGAAGACCATTGTTTTATAGGATCAAGGTGTATAGTGGTTGAAGGAGTACATGTAGAAAGGGAAGCTGTGTTAGGTGCAAATGTGGTGCTAACCCAAAGCACACGCATTATTGATGTAAGCGGAAGCAAACCGGTAGAATTCAAAGGCAGGATACCGGCACGCTCGGTAGTGATACCCGGCACAGTAAATAAACAGTTTCCCGCTGGTGAGTTTCAGGTAGCCTGTGCCCTTATCATCGGGCAAAGAAAACCAACTACCGATCTGAAGACTTCACTCAACGATGCCCTACGCGAGTACGATCTGTCCGTATGATAAACAACCATTACAAGTGAACCAGCCAAAAAAAATATTACTCATACAAACCGCCTCCATTGGTGATGTGATCCTTTTCACCCCTGTGCTAGAAAAACTTCATACGCATTTCCCTGAAGCCACACTACACTTGCTGATCAAAGCCGGTTACGAATCTCTTTTTGAGGAGCATCCTTTTATAAGTCGTATCTGGCTATGGCATAAACAGCGAAATAAATACGGTAATCTGTTACGACTGCTCATAAATATCCGAAAAGAAAAATTTGACATGGTGGTGAATGCGCAGCGTTTTGCTTCAACAGGACTGATCACCGTTTTAAGTGGAGCCAAAATACGAACCGGCTTCGACAAGAACCCGTTTAGCTTTTTGTACAGCCGACGCATCAAACATGAAATTCAGAAAGACGGCCAGCATGAGGTAGATAGAAACTTAGCTTTGATAACTCCGTTTACAGATTCTACTCGTCAGCTACCCAAGCTTTATCCTACTACTACACATTACGAACAAGTTAAGGCGTACAAAACAAATCCCTTTATCTGCATAGCACCTGCTTCATTGTGGTTCACCAAACAGTTTCCCGAAGAAAAATGGATTCAATTCATTCAGCGGCTACCTGCCGGATTGCAGGTGTATATTTTAGGTTCAGAAAGTGAGTACGATTTATGCGAACGTATTCGAATGGTTAGTCATCACCAGCCTACTATCAATTTAGCCGGTCGGCTCAGCCTGTTAGAGTCAGCTGCCCTGATGCAGGATGCAATCATGAACTTTGTAAACGATTCGGCTCCTATGCATTTATGTAGTGCCGTAAACGCCCCTACCACAGCTATCTTCTGCTCTACCATACCTGAGTTTGGCTTTGGCCCTTTAGCCGGCGATTCTGCCATAGTGCAAACACACGAAAAGCTGAGCTGCAGACCATGCGGACTACATGGCCACCAAAAATGCCCCGAAGGACATTTCAAATGTGCTCTGAACATCGAGATCAAACAACTGCTTGACAGAATCAACCTACACGACTAACCTCCAAACAACCCACAAAAAGTAAGTGATAAGCTATACTCACCGATCTAACTTATTTGTTGGTTTAAAGCAGGATACCGCACTTTTCAAATAGAATCTTTTATACTTTTGCCCAAATCTTAACAAAGACATCGCTATATGAGAATGAGAATTTTATTGATGATGGCTGTGGCATCGCTTTTTATCTTTTCCTCCTGCTCACATCACCTGACCGGTACATGGTCGGTAGCCAATTTCAAAACCCTGAAAGCCGGTGAACCCGGAGTAACACTGAGTAATATTGGCAGCCTGACCTTTCATAAAAATGGCACAGGAGAGAAAAAGATCCAATACACACTGCTATCAAGTGAGATTGAAGACTTAAGCCCTTTTCAGTGGTCATTACTTGATGAATATATCATCATCGAAGGCCCGGAGTCGGATTTTTCACGTATCTGGATAGTAACAACCGGCAAGAGCAACCAACAAGTATGGAAAACTACTGATGGTAAAGCTGAAGTAAAGATATTGGAACTTAAAAAAGTGAAATAAGCAGCAGATCACACTAAGAAAAGAAACAGTTGCCAACGAACAGTTTGCAACTGTTTTTTTTCATCAAACAACCGGTATCAAGCGAGACCTAACTTCAAAAAGGGTATTACTCAATCTGGATATCCGTCAAATAGGCTCAAACGGCTTTACACAAATTCAGGCCTGATAGTCTGCAACCATTTTTCGATCCGTTGGTCGGAACGATTAGCCTCATTGTCTTCATCCAGAGCTAAGCCAGGAAACCGGCCATCCACCAATATATCGGTATTTTCAGAATGATACCCGTCTGTATCAGTAAAGCCCACGATTTTTCCTCCCTTATTCTTTAACAGATCGTACAGATGTCCTAAGCCATTTACAAAAGTATCCGGATACAGATCGCTATCGCCTAATCCAAATAATGCGATCACTTTTCCATCTAATTTAGCCGAGCTAAGCAACGCCACAAAGGCATCCCAGTCATCCTGTAAATCGCCAAACCCCCAGGTGGAGGTACCCAAAATCAGATTATTATACGCATGAATACGCTCCATAGTTGAGTAGCCGATATCAAACACATCCGCCTCTAACAAGCTGGCAATCTTTTTGGCAATCTTTTCCGTATTGCCGGTAGATGACCCATAAAAAACAGCTATTTTACTCATAATTTAAAGAAGTTTAAAAAGTTCGAAATACTGTACCTTCACTACAAGAACACGGGAAGGAACAGCCGATTACCATTAAATTCAGGTGTGAATACCTGATACGTAACAGATAATCATTTCTCTTGTTCATTGTACAAGGTTTTTTCAATAAAAACATGTATTGGCTACACCAGTTCACTACTGTAAAAGAGCGACTGTTCGGCAGCACTGTTGCATATGAACAGAAACCTGTTTTATGTGTTATTACTGCTGATGGCATGGCTGTTTTGATAGCCTTTTGATTGATGTGCCATCCATGCCGGGCTTATTTAGATTGAGTTTAAATAAATATTTTACCTATTTTTGCAAGCCTTTTACAGGCCTCACTTACGATACTAAATCAAAGTAAAATGACAAGAAAAAGAAGATTTACGTTAGAAAACACGGACAAGGGTACCTTAAAGAAGTGGTACAGTTTGATGACTCTTGGCCGTCAGATAGACGATAAAGCCCCTAATTATCTCAAACAAGCTTTAGGCTGGTCGTATCATGCACCTTATGCCGGTCACGATGGGATACAATTAGCAATAGGTCAGGTGTTCAACCGTGAACACGATTTTTTGTTCCCATATTACCGCGATATGCTGACTGCTATCTCGGCAGGACTAACAGCCGAAGAGATCATACTGAATGGATTGTCGAAAGGCACTGATATTGCCAGCGGAGGGCGTCATATGTCGAATCATTTTGCCAAGCCCGAATGGAATATTCAAAATGTATCTTCGGTTACCGGTAACCATGCCTTACATGCAGTAGGCACAGCCCGGGGCATCAACCGATATAAAGCTCAGGGCATAGCTATCGCTTCAATGGGTGAATCGGCTACGTCAGAAGGCTTTGTGTTCGAGGCTATCAATGGTGCATCCAACGAAAAACTAAAGGTATTGTTTGTCATACAAGATAACCAATACGGTATATCTGTCCCACAAAAAGATCAGACAGCCAATCGTCGGGCTTCCGAAAACTACAAAGGGATTAAGAATCTCAAGATAATGTATTGCGATGGCAAAAATGTGTTCGACTCGATGAACACAGTGTTTGAAGCCAGAGACCATATCGAAAAATATGGAGAACCGGTCATTGTTCATGCCAACTGTGTACGTATCCACTCGCATTCCAACTCCGATAATCACGAGTTATACAGAGACGAGAACGAACGCGAATGTGTACGCTTGTCCGATCCATTAGAACGTTTCAGGATACAGTTGCTCCATTCTGGTAAATTCACCGATGAAGAGCTTAAGGCATTGGACGAAGAAGCACGCAAGACCATTTCGGCAGCACATAAAAAAGCTATAGTAGCTCCAGACCCCAAGCCCGGATCTATCTTTGATTTTGTGATACCTGAACCTTTTGTCAGCACAAAATATCCCGATGGCATCCACAATAACGGCCAGGGGAAACCATTGCGACTGATACAAGCTCTCAACGAAACTTTAAAAGCAGAGTTTCGGCATAACCCCGACACATATATTTGGGGTCAGGATGTCGCTTATAAGGACAAGGGTGGTATCTTCAACGTAACCAAGGGTATGCAGCAGGAGTTTGGCCCTACTCGTGTGTTCAATGCACCTATAGCCGAAGACTTTATCATGGGTACGGCTAACGGTATGAGCCGTTTTAACGATAAGATACGTATAGTAGTAGAAGGAGCCGAGTTCGCCGACTACTTCTGGCCTGCTATGGAGCAATTTGTTGAAGCTACACACGACTACTGGAGAAGTCATGGTGCATTTGCACCCAATGTTACTATACGCCTTGCAAGCGGTGGATATATAGGAGGTGGACTGTATCATTCGCAAACCATAGAAGGTGCCTTAGCTACTTTCCCGGGTATCCGCATCGTATATCCTTCCTATGCGGATGATGCCGCCGGACTGCTGCGTACTGCCATGCGCTCCAAAGGACCTACCCTTTATTTGGAGCCCAAAGCTCTTTATAACGACCCCATAGCCGAATCAATAGTGCCAGACGATTTTGAGGTGCCCTTCGGAAAAGCCCGTATCAGACGGGAAGGCAAGCACCTGAGCATCATCACATACGGCAACACAACCCATATGGCCGTTAAAGCTGCCGAACAAATCAGTAAAGAAAGAGGATTGGAGGTAGAAGTAGTGGACATACGCTCACTCATCCCTCTTGACAAAGAAACCATACTCAGCTCAGTAAAGAAAACATCACGAGCATTGATAGTACATGAAGATAAAGTCTTTGGCGGATTTGGAGGCGAGATAGCCGGTATTATTGCTGATGAGGCATTTAAGTATTTAGACGCTCCGGTGAGAAGAGTTGGAAGCACCTTTACTCCTATTGGCTTTAATAGAATTTTAGAAAACGCTATATTACCCAATACTGAAAAAATCTATCAAGCTGCTTTAGAAACACTCGAATTTTAAAACAAGCAACATTTTTTTAGGCCGTACCTTGAGATACGGCCTTTTTTATGCTGTAAACCAATGTTTTAAGATTGATTAACACTAATACTTCTCAGGCTATGCACTGATGAGACAGGATATTAGCTAATTTTGACAGTTCATTATCAACTGATAGCATGAAAGTAACTATGCTATTTACTAATTTATCATGAAAAAAATACTGATCAGTCTTTCCGCCATCCTACTGCTGATTCCAGGTCTGCTGTCCGGTCAATCGGATAAAAGTGATCCGAAGGAAACAAGTCAAAAAATTGCAGCTACACTTTTTTATATTGAAAACTATTATCTTGACAGCACTCAGCCGGCACGTCTTACCGAACACGCCATCATTCAGATGCTCAAAGAGTTAGACCCTCATTCAGCTTATTTGTCGAAAAAAGAGATTGATGCCGCAAACGAGCCATTAGAAGGAAGTTTTGAAGGGATAGGCGTAAGCTTTCAGCTTCATAAAGACACGATATTGGTAGTATCTCCGGTTCCGGGAGGCCCTTCTGATAAATTAGGTATACAAGCCGGTGATAAGATCATCAGGATCAATGGGGAAGATGCGTTTGGGCCTAAGGTCAGCAATAATTATGTCACCGAGCGTCTGCGTGGGAAAAAAGGTACTACTGTGAATGTCAGCATTTATAGAAGTGGCCGATCCGAGCTGATTGAATATGCCATCGTACGCGATAAGATACCTATCAACAGTATTGATGCCAGCTTTATGCTGCCTGAACACACAGGCTATATCAAGCTGAACAGATTCTCCAAAACTACTATGGAAGAATTTCATAGCAGTATGCAAAAGCTGAAGGAACACGGCATGCAAAATCTTATCTTAGATTTGCGCAGCAATTCGGGAGGATATTTGAATACAGCTGTGGAGCTGGCTGACGAGTTTTTGGAAGCCGGCAAACTGATAGTTTATACCGAGGGGTTGAAGAGTATCCGTCAAGAATTTAACGCCACCAAAAAAGGCAGTTTTGAGTCCGGCAAACTGATCATATTAATCAATGAAGCCTCAGCATCGGCCAGTGAGATCGTTTCGGGAGCTGTACAGGACTGGGATCGCGGGCTTATCATTGGGCGCCGTTCGTTCGGGAAAGGATTGGTACAAAGACCTTTTCAATTGCCCGACGGATCGGTGATACGGCTTACTACCGCACGCTACCACACACCTACAGGAAGAAGCATACAGAAACCTTATGCCGATGGAGTAGAAACTTATTACAAAGATTTGTACGAACGTCAAAAGCGGGGTGAGTTAGTCAATGCCGACAGCATACATTTTCCCGACTCATTGAAATATCGTACCCCAGGCGGATATACCGTTTATGGAGGTGGTGGCATCATGCCGCATGTGTTTGTACCTTGGGACTCAACCCAATATACTGACTACTACTCCAACCTCATCCGAAAGGCTGTGTTGAACCGATATACAATTGAATATACCAACAGCAATCGAAAAAAACTGAACAGGCAATTCAAAGATGTAAATCATTTCATCCAGGAGTTCGAAGTGGATGAATCCATGATGAAGGCATTTCTCAAAGTGGCCGAAGACGAAAAAGTTGAATGGAACGAAGAGCAATTCCTGCATTCGAAAAACCTGATAAAATACCAGGTCAAAGGACTGATAGCCCGTAATTTATGGGATATGGACGCTTATTATCAGGTGATAGTGCCTATAGACGAAACTTTACAGTCGGCTATGAAACGTATGGAATATCCCGATTTATTTTCTGATATGTCCATACCGGCTGTAGTAGAACCTGCACTCATGGAAAACGAGTAGTACTTCTATTTAGGATAGCATATTCTCAGGCTCTTTCTCGTGCAACAATTTGTTCGATAACTTTACTAATTTACAATTGTGCAAAGTACATATCTCACGATTTATTTGTAGTGATAGAATTCTGGATAGTCACCAGCTACACTGCACAATTTTTGGGATGGTATCATGTCTATCCTCTCACATTATAACAACCGCTTCTTATTTAATATTTCACAAACCGGGCTGTAAGGGGCTGATGATCAGTGATCAATTGAATGATATACATTCCTGATTTCAGATGTGCAAGCTGGATCTCCTGCATTCCCCTGCTTTCACTAACTAACTGCATCACCCTGCGCCCATACTGATCATAAATCATTACAGCAAATATTTCTGTATGTTCATCATCAAGTTTCACAAACAACCTGTCAGACACTGGGTTAGGATATAGAAAGACTTCAGGAGTGGAATATTCCTGAAGGTAGGGTGCCACCTGTATCTCGGCATTATATAATTCTAATCCTCCGCTGAAGTTACCGGTAACCATCTGCAGCGTCTCGCCTTCCAATAGTCTTCCTATCCATGCGGCTGTCCGCATTCCCGGGTTGATGACACTCAGGTTGGTATCTATCACAAACTCCCATTCGCTGCGTTCACGAAAAGCTCCGTTTAAATTATTTCGTATCTGGTCGAATAAGAAGAGTTTCCCCTGTTCCGAACCACTGACCATCATCAGCTCATCATCAGGGCTTTGGAACATACGAGGAGTACTGTATCCGTCATACGAAAAATTATAATCTGTTACATTCACCTCTCCGAAAAAGTCGGTCTGGAACACAAACTGTATCTCACCGTTTTGTTGCTGTCCCTTATAAAAGGCTATTTTACCATTTTTTGAGCCTACCAACAGATCCACTATTCCATCATCATCCACATCGAACAGCTCGGGTGCGCTCCAACTGCCTACAGTGATTCCTTGAAAAAAATCGCTTACCAATTCCCATTGGTCAATTTCTTTTTGCCTCAGATAGATTAGTTTTCCATTTTCGCTACCTATTAACATATCCGGCAGCCCATCTCCATCAAGGTCGGCCATAGCAGGTACTAAACCTTTCAGTTTCAAAGCTGATAGGCCTCCCAAATCTTCGGTCTGCCGCTCAAACATCCATTCACCCTCTTTTTCTATCTGACGGTAATGAGTCAGGGTAGAAAGATATTCGGAATGCAGGGTTAATCCTACATACCAGCTTCTCACGTATCGTCCGAAGTTACCTATAATCAGGTCTTTGCGCCCATCATTATTCATATCATACAAGAGCGGATAGGCGCCAGAGCCCACATCTATCATCTGATCCTGAAGAAACGACTTGGTATAAAGCTCAAAAACGGGTTGAGTATCCGTTCCTTTGTTCAGATAAAGCCATACACTGTTGCGATTTTGGGTTACATAAGGGTTTGGATCGAAGGGTGAGACTAACAAGTCCTTCACCCCATCGTTGTCCACATCAATATAAGCAGCAAAGGGCATTGAAAAAAGATGTATTGGTGTAGTACCTGCCGGAAAAGCAGTATCCTGACTGACCATCAATGCATGGTCAGGCGTGCCACCGTTTTGCAAAAAGATGAGATTAGGATAGTCCACATCGGCTAAAAGCAAGTCGAACAACCCATTACCGGTAAAGTCATGTACTAACAAGGTAGCCCCTCTGTGTCTGAAGCCATCCTGAATATTTCTTACAGTATTTTCAAAAAGGCAGGTATCAAGAAAAATGGTATTATCTTCCTCGTCTTCTGCTATGCGTCCCCAGCAATAGTCGGTCTTTTCAAAATCTAATGAATCGGCATGACCATATTTCTCCATAGACCGGTTTGTGTGCAATTCAATAAACGTACCTAATGCCCAGAATGTAAGTATGTCTAAATCACCATCACCGTCTATATCTACTATAGCTGGATAATCCACATTGCTTGAAAAGATATTCACATAGCCTCCACCCTGAAAGGAGGTCAGATAAGGCGAGACGACTAACTCAAACTCGGGCAGGCTGTCGCCTATGTTTTTAAACACCCGGATACCAGCCCAGCCGGGCGAATAGGTGAAGATATCCTTACGGCCATCCCCGTCATAATCAACAATTGCCATCCAGTCGTAAAGAGGTGGAAAGCATTTGGCGTATCTTGGTTCGTATCTATAGCTTATCTCCCCTTCACCTCCTTCATTCATAAAACAAAGGATGCGATTACCCCGTCGGTCAAAGACTATCAAGTCTTCTTTGCCATCTTGATCCAGATCCATTGAACCAAACTGGCAGGCATCCAAACCACCTGCCCAAGGATATTGCAATAACTCCATATCTGACACAGCAAAACCGGTATATTGCGACAACACATGATATGGATACAACAAACCTAACGATAAAAACGCTAACCAAAGACGTAACATCATATAATTTGAGTTTATACAAAGGTAGGTGTTTTTTCAGCTATCAAAGGATGTATCTATTTGATCCGGCCTTTCAGCAGCAGACATCCATTGGTATGAGATACTACTATTCACAATGGCTCTGATATAAGTGTTACCATAAGCTCGTCCCACAGGTAATGTGCAAGTAATCCCGAAGGCTTTCGGAATGCAATGTTTATGTATTAGTGCGGCAAAAGCATATAAATAAATTATCAAACAACTGAAAAGCAATATTTTATGGTCATACAAAAAAATTGAAGCGAGCAAATCATGTGAAAAAATAAAGGCCAACAGCTACTAAAATTTTCTTCATACGTTTAAAAAATCATCCTTTTATGTGATTGTGGATGCTATCCCTTTTACTTCACTTTGCTGCTTGATTCCAATCAATCAACTGACCTTTTTAAAAACAACTTTAATAAACTGAGATATTATGAAATATTTCATGTTGCCTACAAGGTTTTCAGACTTCTTTATCTACCTATTGACAAGTCTGTTCACTTTTCAGGCCATTTATAATTTTCTTCATGTACTTTTTAACTAAACCAACCCTACTATGAAAACAATTTTTCTTTCTATCGCATTGGCGATCAGCAGCATGGCTGCGTTTGCCCAAATCGGAAATCCACGATCCTTTGTTGAACAACAGGATGAATCCCAACTTCATAATGAGATTCAAAAGCCACCTAACATAGTTTTCGAGTCAAAGAGCTCCAACACTTCCCTCAAACAAACTTCATCGTTTGATCCTATCTGGGCTCAGCAGTTTCAGAATGCCTTAGACAGTATCATGCAGCTTACTGGCGGCATGGGTGCCTCCATAGCTGTCTATACGCCTGAAGAAGGCTTGTGGACAGGTGTTAGCGGTATCTCACATGATGATGTGCCCATAACAACTGATATGAGATTTGGAGTAGCAGATCATACCGAATTATTTTTAGCTGTAACCCTTCTTAAACTTCAGGAACAAGGAATCCTCTCTTTGGAAGACCCTCTATATCAATGGTTACCCCCTATACAATATGTTGATTCTACGATAACTATACGACAACTTCTCACCCATCAGACCGGGGTATTTGACTATTGGACTGAAACTCCTGTCCTTATAAATCATATTTGGGATGATACGAGTCGTTTTTGGACTATTGAAGAAATAATTGGAAGTATAGAACAAGCACATTTCATGCATGGCACAGGATACAGATACTCAAATACAAATCTAGTATTGGCTGGAATGGTTATAGAAGCCGCTACAGGCCAAAGCTGGCCTCAAACTATACGCAATTTAATTCTTGAACCCTATAATTTAGAAAGCATCTTTGCCGGAGTTTTTGAACCGCGCACAGGCCCTGTAGCCGCTGAATGGGATAATTTCACTGGCAATCTGATCATCAACTCACCCATGACAGCAGAATATAGTCAGGGCAACGCCTGCGCAGCACTTTTATCTACTGCTGCCGATATGGTTCAATGGTATCATGCCCTGTTCACCGGCTCTATATTATCAGAAACTTCCATGCAATTACTGTGCTCTGTTGAGCCCTCTTCATTAGTAGGCATGGGTATCTTCATGGGTAGAAAAGAGTATCCTTTTTATTATCATACAAGTTATTTGTTTGGTTATACTTCTATTGCCTTGTATGATCCTTGGAGAAACGCTGTGATATGTGCTCTTTTTAATAACCATGTGCTAAAATTATGGAGGAAAATAGAACCACTGATACACATATTTTTTTACGAATACCCCAAGAAGCTAAATGATGCCGGAATTATTGCTATACAAACTCCCTGGGAACACTATTGTACCGATACCATCACACCAATTGTTACTTTGAAAAATTTTGGTACAGCTCCTCTTACATCAGCTACTATAAAATACGGTATTGAAGGGAATACGGCAAACAGCTTTAATTGGAACGGATCGCTACTTTCGGGTGATTCCAATGAACTTACTCTTCCGCCTTTAATAATTGATGGGGGTGCCCATACGTTCTATTGCTTCACCGAGCTACCCAACGGACAGCCGGAAGGATATACATTTAATGACACTACGTACAGTAATTTTTTCGTCAATATCCCCGGCTCAGCATTGAACGGACTTTTTGAGGACTTCAGCGACACCAGTTTTCCAAAGGAAGGATGGACAACCAACTCACTCTCTATTCAAAACTGGAACCGAACCTCACTAACTGGTCTAAAAGGTACTGGAGCCGCTGTAAAAGAAAACTATGACCCATGGGAACTGATGGGGGCATCATGGGAACCGATAGGAACATATAGTGATATGCAATTACCACTTTTAAATACGGCAAACATAATTAACCCCGAATTAAGCTTTGACTACGCATATACTATAGCTCCTGGTAGTCTTGGTGATTCGCTACAGGTCTCTGTATCACAGGATTGTGGAGCCACATGGGAAACTTTATTTTATAAGGGAGGAACTGAACTTACTACTACTGTTAGTAATTCTTATACATTTTATCCTAAGTCCGAACAGGAGTGGGCTCATATAACCTTCTCCCTTGCAGGGTATACTGGAGATATACTGATCCGCTTCAGAGCAAGATACGGAAATAGTAACAACCTATATTTGGATAATATATTTGTAGGCTCTTCGGTTGGGCTAGCTGAAAGCAGCAGCAAGCTACTTTCAGATATACAAATATATCCTAATCCTACTACAGATAAGATTCAAATCAGTGCCGGACAAACTACTTTTTCTGAAATACAAGTTATCCAAGTTGAACTTTTTGATTTATATGGCAAACTCATGGAGCGTTATACTATCAAAATGGCTGACTTCAGAAATAACAGAACAGAGATGGACCTGAGCAAACTATCTTCAGGGACTTATTTAATCCATATACGAACATCTGATCAGTTGGTGGTAAAAAAACTGATTAAAATGTGATACAAACAATCGCTAAAGTATGTTCAGTTGCTATAAGCTACAAGTTCTATTGAACACCTACTTTCTTATACTATTCTAATATATGCCTTTTTATATAACTTTTATTCAACCAACCCTACTATGAAAACAATTTTTCTTACTATCGCATTGGTAATCAGCAGCATGGCTACGTTTGCCCAAATCGGAAATCCACGATCCTTTTTTGAACAACAAGATGAATCCCAACTTCATAATGAGATTCAAAAGCCACCTAACATAGTTTTCGAGTCAAAGAGCTCCAACACTTCCCTCAAACAAACTTCATCTTTTGATCCTATCTGGGCTCAGCAGTTTCAGAATGCCTTAGACAGTATCATGCAGCTTACTGGCGGCAAGGGTGCCTCCATAGCTATCTATACACCTGAAGAAGGCTTGTGGACAGGTGTTAGCGGTATCTCACATGATGATGTACCTATAACAACTGATATGAGATTTGGCATTGGAAGCAACTCCAAACTATTTATTGCCGTTACGTTACTAAAACTTCAGGAGCAAGGAATCCTTTCTTTGGATGACCCATTGTATCAATGGATACCCCCCACTCAATATGTTGATTCTACAATTACTATCCGACAACTATTAAATCATCAGAGCGGAATTTTTGATTTCTGGAATGACCAAACTAGTTTTTTTTACCAAATCTGGGATGATACCAGTCGAGTCTGGACTACTGATGAGATTTTAAGCAGCATTGGTAGTGCCAATTTTACCAAAGGTACAGGTGTTCGATACTCAAACACCAATTTTGTGTTGGGAGGTATGATCATTGAAGCAGCTACAGGTCAAAGTTGGGTTCAAACTGTACACGACTTCATCATTGATCCGTTAGGCCTGAACAATACTTTTGTCGGAGCATTTGAGCCACGCAATGGCCCGGTGGCCGCTGAGTGGGATTATTTCTTTGGTAATCTGATCATCGACTCACCTATGACATCAGAATACACTCAGGCCAATGCCTGTGGTGCATTGTTATCAACTGCTTCCGATATGGTATTATGGTACAATGCCCTTTTCACCGGTATGGTACTATCTGAATCTTCCATGCAACAACTACTTGCTTTTGAACCTTCTTCCTTAATGGGATTAGGAATATTTTTGGGCGGACGTACACGCCCTTCTTATTATCATACCGGAGGTATGCTTGGATATGCTTCCATTATCACATATGACCCTCTGATAAACTCAACTATAGGTATGCTGTTCAATGATCGTTCATCTGATTTTAATTTAAAAATTTCTATGATAATGTCTGTATTTATGAATGATTATACAAAAAAAGCAAATGATGCAGGTATTGTTGAAATTCGCTCTCCGTGGAATCATTATTGTACCGATACCATTACACCTATTGTTACTTTAAAGAATTTCGGTACAGACCCTTTGACTAATGTTACTCTAAAATATGGAGTAGAAGGGCAACCGATAAACAGTTATATATGGGCGGGTTCACTGGTATCAGGAGGATCCAAACAGGTAACATTGCCATCGTTTATAACTCAAGGAGGTACTCATAAGTTTGTATGCTTCACAGAACTGCCAAACGGGCAAGCAGAGGGATATCATTTCAATGACAGCACATACAGCTATTTTTATGTTAACACACCCGGGGCTGCATTGAGTGGACTTTATGAAGATTTTAGCGACAACGAATTCCCCAAAAAGGGATGGACTATGAATTCCATTTCTATCCAACAATGGAACCGAACCTCTTTAACCGGCTACCAAGGAACAGGAAGCGCAGTCAAAAATAATTACGATATCTGGGGTGTTTTTGGAAAACACTACGATCTCATGCTACCCTTATTAAACCTGACGAACTCTACTAACCCCAACTTAAGTTTCGACTACGCTTTTACAACTTATCCGGGAGCAGTTACTGATTCGTTGCGGGTTTCCGTATCACAAGACTGTGGAGCCACATGGGAAACTTTATTTTATAAAGGCGGCATTGAGCTGCGAACTGCTCCAACTTCTTTCCAGCCATTCTATCCACAATCAGAACAAGAATGGGCACACGTAACTATTCCCTTGACTGATTATCAAGGAGATATACTCATCCAATTCAGAGAACGATATGGACAGGGGAATAACTTATTTTTGGATAATATACTTGTAGGATCACCAGTAGGACAGACTGAAATCAGCAGTACTCAAGGCTTATCCTTACATATATATCCCAATCCAACAAGTGGCAAAATAGGTATCAGCGCCAATGATGGATATATGTTGTCCGAGCAGCAAGAAGTACAGATAGAACTTTTTGATTTATACGGCAAACTCATAGAACGTTATACTATCCAAACGGCTGACTTCAGAAATAACAGAACAAATTTGGACCTGAGCAAGCTACCATCCGGAACTTATCTGATACATATGAAAACTCAAACACAGTCAGCAGTAAAGAAAATAGTAAAAATGTAATACCTACCCTATATTTAGGTTGAAGAGGGCTATTAAGCTTACCACAATTTCGGTTTATCGGATCAGGAGTTTTTGGGTAAATCGGCTGCCATCATCAAGTATGAAGCCGATCAGGTATGAGCCGGGAGCTATAGTATTCAGGTCTATGCTCATACGTTCCTCATCAGATTGCACTTTATAGGTACTATATATTCTGCCATCGGGCAAGTAGAGGATAATAAGATGTATTGGTTTTTTGGAAAGATTTTCAATATAAAGCGTATGCTGTCCGGGGTTCGGATAGATTCTAATTCCTTCCCGTCGTTCATCTAATCCTTCTGCACTTGCCCAGCTATGAGGCAGTAGAGCAATTTGATCAGGACTGATCTCGGTCTCCCATAAACGGAACTCATCAATACTTCCCTTAAGGGTATATTCTGTTTCAGAGATATCCATGCGACCCAGCGTCAGAGGTTTGGTAGAAGCCAATATATCGCCAAAAAAGGCTGCAAACGTATCTAACACACCATCTATGTACAACTCAAGGGAATAGCCTGTATATACAGCTGTGATATGATAATATTTGTTTAATTCCAAAGGATTGGATGCGTCCAGATCGGCTACCCCCTGATCTGTTTTTACCGTCCATCGCACATAACCTTCAGGGGTTACAGAAAGCTTATACCGCTGTTGCCAGCTCCCATGCGAGACTATATAACGTTCCGAACCAAATTGTTCAATCTGCACCCAACAACTCAGGCTGACAGCCTTATTGAAATTCAGCTCAGGTTGATTTTCAGTATATATAATATCAGTACCATTGTGGAACCTATAGGCTAATCCCTGCATACCTCTGGCGTCAATAGTTTTTGAAGCCCCACTTACGCGGGCATGAAAGCGGTCGGCAACCCTGTTGTGGTTATCCCAATCGAATGGATACCAGATTAATGGTTGTTGTTCAGGTAAGCTTGTGTCTTTTACTAAAATGCCGGAGCTAAGGGACGATGAAAGCTGATCCTGATTAGTAGCTGTAACGCTTATTGTTCCGCAGACAGCTTCCTCAGGCGCTAACCACACCACTGTGTTTTCCTCTTGATGCAATATCTCGCCATCCGTTACCAACCATTCGTATTCCAACACCTCACCTGGGGTGGGTTCATTGATTGCTGTAAAAATATTCGTTTTTCCAATTGCCGTATAAGGTGTTGCACTTTGAATAGCAGTTAAAACCGGTGGTTCAGGTATGCGATCTACCACACTTAGATGCAAGGTATCCTGCGCTGTTTGATCGTTTACAACAAGCTCACATTTCAGGATATAGATACCGGCTGTGGAAGGAGCGGTTATTTCTACAGTCGGGCTTTCAGACTGTGGCAGCAACTGATCATTTACATACCACTTATACTGTATGTCTTCTGAAGGAACATGATCCGGTTCACAATAAGCAGTAAAAGCTGTATTTGTAATTACCGGGTTTGCATCAACGGCTAAAGCCTTTATCCTGAGTCTTTCTGAATACTCATAGCCATAATGATAATCCAACACCTCATTTTCAATGTACAACTTCCCGTCTTGTATTTCAGCTTGCTTATCTTCATCGAAAAAACGTATCAGCCGGGCTTCTCCGGCAGGTATAGTAAGGGAAAACTGTCCGCTGTAGTTTTCAGGGAAAATGGTTTCTGTCAGAGCTTCATATACCCCAAACCTTCCTTGAGGGAGCGATATATGTATAGTTTCTTCGGTATCAAGAGGATTAAAATAAAGATAAGCAGGATATGTATTATCTCCGTCAAAATCTGTTTTATTCAAATCAATTTGCAGTACGCCTTCCACATTTGTCTTATTTATTACCGCAGCCAGATAACCTACGCTGGAGCCGCTATAGAGCGACAGGTTGGTAGCTGCCCATCCGCCGCGTATGGCATCACCGGTAGCAAACGGAGTTTTACCGCCAAAGGTTTGTTTCATCGCTTCGTATGGGATACAGGCTTGAGGATCATTGACCGATGCCCATGTATAAGAGTCCTGATTTTCCGGTGGCAACGCATTCCAATAAAATAGCCGGCTGGCATTTGTAAGATTCAGTATCCACTTGGCGACAGCCCTTGCATATCGTTTATCGTATTTAGGCAGTGGTGCCAACGCAGCTACCTGTTGAAAACCATTCATCACAAAGGCATAGTCGTTTCCATTATCGTTGGCTTCACCTATAAGACCTGACACATCATAACCGCCCCAATTACCTTTGATAGCACCCCATCCCCTTAGTGCACCCCTGTCGAAGCACCAGTCAAGAAATGTTTGTATAGGATAAGAAGTACCTTCCACCGCATTCATGCGAGCGGCTATCAAAGTTCCATACGGAAGTTGCAGCTCATAGGACGGGTTAGACTCCCATTCGCGCAGAAAATCTAAAGCCAGCTGAGCTCCTTCCATATATTTACGCAAGCCAGTCTCCCTATATGCCTGATAGAGTATCCATGCAATAGTTCCTGCCGATTCGGGTTCGGGGACACCCGTTGTAAGTGGCAGACCGGTAGCAAGATTGAAGGCACGATAATTCATATAAGGCACTGTCCATGGGGTAGTACTCCCGCCTAAACGGCTGACAGCCCACAGCCAACGATCGGCTATAGTAACAAACTGTGTCTCAAACTCCGGTACCAAATTGGGATAGAGCGACCTGAGCTGAAAAAAATAGACATTGGGCATCAGCTCATACCACCAATCGTGACCCGATGTAGCACTATAATTATTCAGATATACATTTTGTTGATTTTTTAAATTAAAAAAATCCCTGACCTTGGTCACCCAGTCATAAGCTTGCTGTCCGCTTTTATCTATACCTACTAAAGAAGCACCTATGATAGCCGGCATGATATTAATCGCTTCAGCCTGATTAAGATGGCTTGAAGCACCTACATAAGTATCCAGGAAAAGCGGGATATTATCTGTATAGTTATACATTCCTTGGGTACCCAAACGGCCAAACGGCAGATATTGCCCCGACATATCCAAATTGAATACTAAACTATCATATGCTTTGGCCACCTGATCCCAGTCGCGTATTGAAAGCGGAAACGGCAGATCAGGCATCTGATCAATGCGGTTCACACTCAATTGACCGGGCTGTGTAAAAGCACCAAGTCCGACAAACAAAAGGAGCAGACCTATCAGCTTTTTCATATGTTGAAGGTTTTGTATCTGTTTGAATTGAAGACAGTTTCTATCCCTTAAGATTGAGAAACTGTTATATTCATTTTTTTAAATCGTATCTCAAAGTCAAACTTTGACAATAAAATGTTTATCTGCACCATCTCGACCTATGAGCATATGCTTGAATAGATATTGACAGGTATTAAAGAAAGATTGCCCATCCATCTGATTGAGGATGGAAGGGCAATTCTTTCCCATACATATTATTAATCAATTAACCAATTCATTACGGTTTTTCATCATTATACAGTTTAGATACTTGTCCATCCGAAAGGGCGATATTGTATATCTTCAATTCATCTATCGCACCTTTGAAGTATCCAAGATTTTCGGCTGTAGTCCATTCCATGAAGTTAGCTTCTAATTCGGCATCAGTTGCTACTCCACCAATGATAAACGGCTGTGGGTCTTCGAGATCCTGAAGGAGGGGTCCTATGCCCTTATCGGATTCAGTCCATGTTTTAGTCAGGGTGCCACCCACATAGAACTTCAATTCTTTGGATGTTTTATTCACCGAGACCACTATATGGTTCCATTGTCCGGCTTTGACCGAATTATCGGTTTCATTATCGGCATCAATTATACCTCCATCAGTCTTTTTATAGGTAAAGAAAGGTTTTCCTCCTCCTTGTGTCTGAAGTTTATATCCATTCCAGTAGTTTTGAGAGACGATATAATTATGTTCATAGAGTTCATCGGGCTTTACCCAAACCGAGATGGTAATATCTGCCGGGAGGAAGGCAGTGGTATAAGGTACTTCTAGATGAGCTCCTTTGTTGAAGTAAACAGCTTTGCCTTTCACTCCATCTACCCAGCTTGGCATCATGGCTTCGTCGCCCAACACAGCAGTACTACCTCTAAAGAAAGTAGCTATATGTGCTACGGTTGAAAAAGCAGTAGCTGTATTACCCGATCCCTCGTCGAAATGCCAGCCGGCTGTGAGATAAAGGTTCTCATCAATATAGCCATAGGCTTGTTCATTAAATTTTTCAATAGCTGCAGTAAGCTGTACGATCATATTATCTATCTCTGTTTGTGTCAGCTTAGTTTCGACAGCTTCTTTAATGGTCTGCAACGTAGCCTTGAACTCATCAATGGCTGATTGAGGATAATCCTCTGCAGTAGCAGCATTAGCTATAGCTTCTGCTTGGGTGATCAATGCTAAAAGCTCAGTCTTATCGCCTTCAACTATAGGCTCATCCTTATCTTTATCCTTACAAGATCCCATGATCAGGGCGGAGCCAATAATAAGCATCAGCAATAAAGCTTTAATTTTCATTACATGTTTCATAATACAATAGATTTAATGGTTATTGAATGGTATTAATTAATTATAGAGTTATTTATTGTTATTAAATTTCTTTTACGGAATAGCCTGATTAGCATCTATTTCGGCTTGTGGCAGCGGTTGATACCTGTTTTGATCGTAAGAAAAGTCAGGTCCAAGAGCTGCTTCGGCTACTGTTTTACCCCACCGCATCAGGTCAAAAAACCTGTGAAACTCTTGCGCCAGTTCTACCCTACGTTCATTGCGAACTGCCTCCCGAATTTGATTTTGATTTATAGTAGTAATATCAGCCAATAGATCTGATGGGATAGTGCCCTGATAGCTGTCTCGGGCACGTTTTCTTACTTTGTTCAGATTTATCAGAGCCGAATCGGCTTTTCCCAACTCGTTGAATGCTTCTGCCTTCATAAGTAATATGTCGGCATAGCGCATATAAATATAATTCAGATCGCCATCCCCTTTTAACGATGATGGCACTTCTGATAAAGGTTGTTGATGTTTCTTGGTCAAGTATCCGGTTGGCGACCATGAGGCACTGAACGGCTCACCATTCAGCCAGGGTTGGCCATCACGTCCTATGCTGGCATCAAGTCGTGGGTCGGCTTCACCATTTGCGCTGATCTCAAAGGCATCCACCAAAGCCTGGGTTGGTGCGTTGAAGTAGTAACCCCCTTCGCCGGGTGGGGCAAACCATTGATTCAGTACATTGCCGGTGAAAGGATTCTGGCCGGTGAGATGTTGTACTTCAAACACTGACTCCTTGCTGTTTTCAAACTCAACCTTGAAGTTTGACGCATAGTCATCCAGTAATTCATATTGACCGCTGCTTTCCAACTGCTGGAAATAGCTGATCGCCTCAGCCCATTTTCCCTGATACAGACATGCCTTACCAAGCAGTCCTAATGCTGATCCACGAGTAGCACGACCCAAATCGGGCGAGCCATAGGATTCAGGCAACACCTGAACGGCATACGACAGATCTTCTTCTATCTGATGATAAATAGCCGATACCTCGGATAGAGGGACATGAATAGTCGTCTGACTGAGCTGTGGCAATAGCTTTAGTGGAACCTTCCCAAAGATATTAACTAAATTAAAATACGAATAAGCACGTAAGAACCTCGCTTCACCAATGATACGGGTCTTCAGCTCTTCTTTCATTGGAATCTCAGGCACATAGGCTATCACATTATTAGCACGTGAGATAGCCTCGTAAGCAAATATCCAATAGTTGTTAATGATGCCGTTATTGGCATCGGCATTGAACTCGTCAATAAATGTGATCTCGGCCTGATCGCCAGGATTACCACCTTTCACTGCATCATCGGAAGCCACATCACCAAAAACCCAAATGGCATTATTAAAAGAAGTAAATGCTATCGCATTATAGGCACCGTTTATAGCTTGTAAAGCCTGTTTATCATTCTGATAAAAGGTCTCACTGTTAAAATCGCCTTGCAACTCTTCCGTTAAAAAGTCGGTACAAGAAGTGAAAGTAACTAACAGCCATGCTATTGCCAATAATGGAATAAGTCGTATTACTCGAATGCTGCTTAGGTTTATTTTTTTACTCATTATTTTTACTATGTATTTCATATGCTGTTCGTATTAAAAAGTGATATCAATACCCAACATCCATGTCATTGCTGAGGGATAGGTTCCCCAGTCAATACCGTTAGCTCTATCGCCTTCGTCTTTTGAGTTGTCGCTCACCGTCATTTCGGGATCAAGTCCCGGGAAGCGAGTGAATGTAAGCAAGTTAGTTGATGAGACATATACTCTGGCTTTCTCAACTTTAACTCTTTCAAGGAAGCGATTGCTCAAGCTGTATCCAAGCTGAATATTTTTCAGCCTGAGGTACGATCCATCTTCAAGAAATCGTGAAGAAGGCCGGGCATTATTTGATTTGGCCGTCCATGAAGGTCTGGGCTGTGTGTCGGAGCTTCCCTGACCGGTCCATCGCTCATCGAAGAATCGTTGTGTAACTGTGAAGCCTCTATAAAAGCCTTCTATATCCTGATTCACCTGCATATAAATCTTATGTCCGAACGCCCCCTGAAAAAACAAACTCAGATCAAATGCTTTGTAGTAAGCATTCAAGGTAAGGCCTGTAGTAGCTTTTGGGATTGCACTCCCCATAAACACGCGATCATTGTTATCAATTTTCCCATCGCCGTTCTGGTCTTTAAATTTCACATCTCCAGGACGTATATTATTTCCCTGATAAGCCGATAAAAGTATATCCGTCTCATTTTGGAATATGCCATCCATTTCCAACAGATAGAACGCTCCAATAGGTTGTCCTACTTCAGTTCGGGTAGCATATATCCCCGATTCGACCCTGCCACCAAACAGCGGAGCATCTAGTTCAAGCACCTCGTTATGCAGGAAAGTCAGATTTCCGCTTATTGAATATCCCCAGTCATTTTTGTTTACCCTGTACAAAGCTTCTATCTCTACTCCACTGTTCAACACTGATCCGCTATTGATCCATGCAGCATCGGCATAGCCGGTAGAAGGCGGGTTAGGTGCCTTGACCAACATATCTTCAGTAACTTTGTAGAAATAGTCCACCGAAAAGGCAAGTGCCCCTTTAAACAGCTCGGCATCTATCCCTGCATTATATTGGTAGCTTGTCTCCCATTTCAGATTTTCGTTGCCTAATGCTGTTTGTGCATAACCTGATGTTGTAAGGCCTCCAAAAGGATAGTTAAAATAAGGTGAGATACGGTCGCTGTATGCATACAACCCTATTTCCTGATTTCCTATTGCACCATATCCGGCACGCAGCTTCAGGTTCTGCAGCCAGTCTAGCTCACGCAGGAATGCTTCTTCTTTTATGATCCAGCCGGCTGAAACAGAATAAAACGTCCCCCATTTATTACTTCCGGTGAATCGGGATGAGCCGTCACGTCTGAGTGTACCCGAGACATAATATCTGTTGATAAACTCATAGTTTACACGGCCAAAGAACGAAGCAAGGCTGGAGTTGAACGCATTTTGACTGCTGATCTTCTCTCCCAGACCATTACCTATGAAAATCAATTCTTTTTGCTGTACAGGAAAATCCATATCGTTAGCATACAACCCTCTGCCACTATTGCGTATGGCTTCAAATCCGGCCATAGCTGAGAGCTTATGCTTGTCGCCCAAATCTGCATCATAATTTAACAGATTGTTTAAGGTCCAGTTGGCGATCCTTTCATTAGCTATGTTCAGGCTGTTTTTGGCGTTAATTCTATCCAATGTACCCCATGTAGAATTAAACCGACGGCTTGTTGTAGTGCGGTAGTCCATCCCGAAGTTGGTAGTAAACTTCAACTGCGGAGTTATAGTAGCTGTCAAAAAAGCTTTTCCAAGATAGCTGTCATCTTTTCGGTTATTATCATTAAAATAAGTCATCCCTATCGGGTTATATCCATCTCCGAGATAAGAATCAAACATCTGTGCCCCGAAATACTCAGCCGGGCGATCCACAAAGCTGCCATCGTCGAAACGCACTGGAATAGCGGGATTTCTAAAAAAGGCATAGCGCACTACACTTCCACCATTGCCTCCATATCCATCTCCTGAACTTCCGATGATATCATTATCCGAGATACCGGCCAACATGCTTACCCCCATCGAAAGCCATGAGCTTGCCTGAGTGGATACGTCAATACGTGCTGTTCCCCGCCTATAGCCAGTGCTTTGTATTATACCACGCTGATCGAAGAATGAGCCGGAAACCAAATAAGTAGTTTTATCGCTTCCTCCTGACACAGCAAACTCATGCAGATTAACCGGTGCTGTCCGAAACAGTTCATCCATATAGTTGATATCGGAAAACAAGGCAGCATCACTTTCACTGATCAGGTTGCGTTGCAAGCTTGCAGGCAGGTATTTGTTGTCATTAACAGCAGCTTCGTTATAAATCGTTACATAATCCCGCGTATTGACCATTTCGGGTAGTCGTACCGCTTTTTGAAAGCCGGTCTGCCCTTTATAAGTGACCGTTGTTTTTCCGGCTGTACCTTTTTTTGTAGTGATGAGCACAACACCGTTATTTGCCCGTGATCCGTAGATAGCTGCTGCAGATGCGTCTTTGAGAACGCTTATCGTTTCAATATCTCCGGGGGCTAATATATTCAACGCATCAGCTGTAGGTATGCCATCAACTATGTATAATGGATTATTACTTGAATTAATCGAGCCTGAACCTCGTATCCTTACTGAGACACCTTCGCCGGGTGCTCCAGTATTTTGGGTAACCTGAACGCCAGCCACTTTACCTTGCAACGCCTGATCTACACCGGCTACAGGCATACGTGTCAGTTCGGCAGTTCCAACACTAGATATAGCACCTAATACATTTCGCTTTTTTACCGCACCATACCCGATAACTACTACCTCATCCAACAATGCCTGATCGGGTTGTAAAGCAATATTTATCAAACTACGATTGCCGACTATCTCTTCCATAGTCTTATAACCTACATACGAAAAGACTAATACAGAAGAGGCATTCAACCGTCCGGCTTCAAAATAATAATGACCGTCGATATCGGTAATAGTCCCCGTAACCGTGCCTTTGATCCGTACTGTAACACCGATCAAGGTTTCTCCATTGGCTGCATCGGTTACGGTTCCCTCCACTATCCCCTGAGAATAGCTAAAGCCTGCAAAAACAAGCAGCATCAAAAGAACTATAATTTTTTTCATAAGGTGTATATTTTTGTTACACTTTTTGTGATATCATTATTTATACGCGATCGGATGTTTACCTGCTCTGAGTATGCCATCCTCGTACTTCAGCCTGGTTCCTGCAGGCAGTTCGACCACTAACAAAGCTTTCCCCGATTGTATCTGTATGGGAGTACTTGTTGAAATAGTTTTTGCTATATAGGTTTTAGTAAGCACATCAAACAAGTCGCAGTTTTCGCAATCATACTGAAAGGTCTTTATTTCGGAATATGGGTTATAGATCAGGAATACCGGATACTCGGTATAGCCGTAGAAGTCGGTAGCATTGCAATCGAGTTTTAAAATACCGTCCACATCGGTAGTCTGCACTATGGCACCAAACAGCCCGCTAATAGAGGTGCTATACAAACTGAACATAGATTCTTCCGGCTGTCCTTCCACCCATTTAGGTCCATCGCCCAGGGCAACAGGGCTTACACCTTCCAATGCCGGGTTATTCATGTCGTCAGCTTTTCTGACGCCTTCATATCCAATAATACCTTTAGTTATATCTTTTTTCCCGGATAACCATTGGTATTGATCGTCTAACTGATCCGGATAAAACAGCCGGGAGGCATTGACTGCATTCAGCATATATCGTCCGATAGCCTGTGCATACTGAGGTTCATATTTCACCATAGGCACTAATGGCCATGCCATAGCTACCGTGTTCATAAAAAATCCGTATCCACCTCCATCGGTGATACTGCCCTGCATGCCCGACACATCAAACTCGCCCCAGGTATCGGCTATCACACCCCAGCCATAGCGTCCGTCAACAGCCTGGCAACCATCGAAGGTATGATTCAGCAGCTTGGTCAGATCGTAATGGGTTCCTTCTTCTGCATTTAACCGGGCAGCTGTATATGCGCCAAACGGCTGTAATATTTCGTAAAACCGGCTTTCCTTCAGGTCTGCCAAAGCTTTGGTAGCGCTCATAGCTCCAATCAGATAGCGAGGGTCACCAAATTTTTTATAAGCTGAGTAAAGTACATACGCATGTCCGCCGGCCGCATCTTGTTGCCAAGGGATATGATTACGCATGCCTTGCATGTTGGAGTAATCGAAATAAGAATAATCGTAATTTCCATTGAGAACAGAATCAGCTTTATAGAACTGCTCTGCTACCGTACGTTGAATAGCAGCTGTATTTTCCACCTCCGGGAATAGGGCTGCCACCCCATAAAACAACACATTGGGATACACGTCATACCACCAGTCGCGCCCATAACCTCCTCCTAACATAGCTACCCTGGGAGAAGTATTGTTCATCACTATATTCCACCGATTGTTGGTGTTAAAATAGTTCTGTGCCATCTTCACAAAGTTAAATCCCTGCTGATCAGTCTTATCAATTCCTATCAGACCTGCGCTCAGTAAAGCATTCAACGAGGTGAGGGCTTCATGAAACTCGCCGTTATTATTTCCATCTTGTTGACGAACATCTCCTATGACCGTATAAAGTCCAAAAGTTGTTTGATCAATATTTCGTCGGGCACTATCCAACCATATATACGGGGCATAAGGTGTGGTAGCTGAAAAATTGAATACCAGGCTATCAAACAACCATGCTTTCTCCTTCCAGTCAATGATCTTCAGAGGAGATGGCAGCATAGGCATCTGTTCAATTCGTGGTATAGTAGTCTGAGTCACAGGCTCTCCATAATATTGTGTACAAGAAGCAAGTCCTAAAATGATGAACCCGACCCAAACCCAACTTAACTTAGTTTTCAATAGTTTCTGCATATGATTCTTTTATGATATTTTTTGCCAATGGGATACTCAACATTTGCAATGCGGCTACTATGATCAAGGCGTAACGCAACGCAAATGTTTCAGACACGCTATAAGCCAGCGCAATAAACAAACCTAATCCGATGACCCTTCCTGCGTAAAGGCCTAATTCATGGTTTAGGATATACGCATAATTATTTCTGTTCTCGCGTACAGAAACCACGTCAATAACCTTCAGCATGATTGGAAAATAAGCCAGATCGTGTAGTGGCTGGAAAAAGACCTTACACAACACAAACACCATCACTCCAAACATGGAGAGTTCAATACCGTTTACGATGGTACCTATCAGGAATAAAACAATACCCACTGCAAAGACGATGATACGGTGGTTAGACTTTGTGAACCGCCCCAACAAATAAATCAGTATAGCAGTCAACCCTCCGCTTATGCCTTGTATCAGTCCGAGCGATCCTTCCTGTCCGACGTATTTCATGATCAACATAGCAGGAGCGGTAACCAAAAACCCTTGTACAAGTCCTTTGAGAGCTGCCAGAAGAATTTGTTTATTCCACAGCCTGTCGAAACGAAGAAAAAGAAAATCCTTTTGTTCAGGATTTTCAAATTGCCCTCTCGACAGTGAAAAAGTAGCTAATAAGGTAATCAGAAACACCATCACTGTTACGATGCGGTATCCATGAAACACATCAAATGTAATTCCCATCAGCTGCATCCCGTCTATCGATGCTAATAATACTCCAATGATCAGTGGGACAGCTATATTAGAGATGGTAAAAAAGAACGATTCCAAGCCGAAAAAATAGTTTCTATTTTCATCAGAGGTAGAATTCAACGTCATCAGGTAGCGGTTTGTCCAGAAGAATCCTGAGGCAGCGCCTATGAGTGTTCCGGCAACGATCAATCCGGGTAGGGCAATATTTTTTACCATCATCATACCAGCCATCGCAATCCCGCTAAGTAAAATACCAAAGCTATAGAGATGAGCTACTTTGAACCGTTTTAACAACAGCCCGTTCATAAAGGAAGTGATGATGATACCGGTGTACATGGCTACCTGAAAAATGGCGACAAACCCGGTATGATTGAATGAGCGCATGATATAGGCTGCCATAAATATCTCTACTACCGGCAATACTAATGCATACAGCATATTAGTGATCAGCAGCACTCTCATATTGTGCGGCATGGAGAAAAAGTACCGATATTCCGTCAACAGCTTATTCTTCATAAGGAGTATCTGTTTATAAAAGTGTTGAAAGTATTTCGGAGACCGACAAACGGGCTCCACATATCACCTCGTCGCTGGCACCATAGTACATATATATGGTATCCCCCTCCACATAATGTCCATTTGTAAACACTACGTTGCCAAAAAATCCTGTTTGTTCATAAGGTTCAACAGGCTCCATGATAGGTTCCTTGCTACGCGCCAACACCTTAGCAGGATCATTGATATCGAGCAATAAAGCTCCGAGGCAGTACCTATGTTCGTGATTTGCCCCGTGATATATCTCAAGCCATCCTTTTTCGGTTCGTATGGGTGCTGCTCCTGCTCCTACCCGCGCCGAGTCCCACATACCCGGCCGCGAAGTGGCTATACATTTGTGCCTTCCCCAATGAATCTGATCGGGCGACTCGGCTATCCAGATAAAGTTTCCTCCCAACTCGGGACTGCTGGGCCGGTGAAGTGCATAGTACCTTCCGTTGACCTGTTCTTCGAATATGGCACAATCTTTATTATGTGGCGGGAAGATCATTCCCTCTCTATAAAAATTTTTCCAGTCGTATGTACGGATCAGACCAACGCCTACACCAAACTCAGAGACCTCAGTAAAGGTCAGACTAAAACCATCCTCCATAGTCGAAACCCGACAATCTTCTATACCAAAAGTTTCTAACTCACCCTTCCCGAATATAGGCTCATAGCCTTGAGGCTCATAAAAATGGATGCCATCATCCGAGCAAACCAATCGAAGATAGCTGAGTGTAGTCAGATAATCCTTTTTCTTGTAATTGATCACCCGTGGATCAGAAGCATCTAAATCGGGATCGTCTTTGTCGAAGCTTAGTATTTCAATTTCTCCATGACTGTTATACACCGGAAAGCTGATCTTTCCTTCTTGTTGTTTCGGCCGTTCGGCTACACGCAGCAGCAACCAGATCTTGCCGTCATATCGAAACACACCTGGGTTTAACAGACATGTGATCTCCATGCCTTGTATCCCGGGTTCCAAATCAGAAGGACGCAGCAAGGGATTTTGTGGAAAACGCTTTGCAATATCCATAGTTATATTGTGATTAAGTATTTTTTTAGACTATTTCAATCAATTGAGCTGACGCATACGAACTCCTTATCCACTGATGTTAGATATCAGTTAATAAGCACCTTTCAAAATTACAATCGATTGTGTAAAATCTTGTCCTGTAGAGTCCGTATCTTGTCCGGCAGAGTCCAAACTCTATTCAAATTCGGTACAATTGACCAAAACTCAAAGATTGTTACTGAAATTTTAGTTGTGGTTGGCTTGTTGTTTACGTTTCATTCTGTATTCAGAGGGGGTACAGCTATACGACTTATTGAACAGTTCGTAAAAATTTGTACGGCTTGAGAAGCCCGTTTGATCAATGATCTCGCTCACTGTCATTTGCGTAGTTTCAAGCAATACAGCTGCCTTTCCAAGCCTGCGCTGATTGATCAGCCCATGAGGTGTGGTAGCAAGTATTGTTTTTGTTTTCTCATACAATGACGACCTGCTGACAGCCAATTGCTGGCATAAACGATCAGCCGAAAGGGTAATATCGTCAATATTTTCATCAATAAATTCCAACATTTTCTGAAAGAAAGGGTCGGGCAGCTCGTCAACAAGGTTTATATCATCTGCCTGATTTCTAAAATATAATTGTATTTGTTTTCTCAGTTCTAACAGTTTTTCAATTCGTATGCGCAGATGGTCGGGATGGAATGGCTTAGGGATATAGGCATCAGCCCCGGCTTGCAGCCCCATGATGCGGTCTTCTATTTCGGATTTGGCGGTAAGCAGGATCAATGGAAGATGACTGGTATCAAAATTATCTCGCAATCGTTTACACAGTTCTATCCCGTCCATGATGGGCATCATCACATCCGAGATGATCAGAGCTGGTTTATGAGTAAGTGTTTTTTCATAGGCTTCCATTCCGTTAGCAGCAAAAACAAGGTTATAGTGTCGTCCTAAAAATTCCTTTAACAGGTTCAGTATCTCCGGATCGTCGTCTGTGATTAACAACAGAGGACGGTCTTCACCTGAGAGCTGATCTGCTGGCGATACGCTCACCTCTTCTGTTTCAATCAAATAATCAAGGCTTTCCTCTCTTACCATAGCAGAATCAGCACTTACGGTAATTGAATGAACATCAGGAAAAACACATCGAAAAGTAGTACCATAACCGGGCTTGCTATCCACATCTATGGTTCCTCCTAATAACTCCACAAGTCCTTTGGTTACAGCAAGTCCAAGGCCTGAAGATCTATACCCAGGAAAGCTAGCCCGTTTTTTGGTGGAGGAAACTCCAAAAGGCTCAAACAGTTTAGGCAGTAAAACAGGTTCAATACCTATACCTGTATCGATGACCTCTACTACTAACTGGCGGTTTTGCTGCATCAGCCGAACCGTAACCTTACCATCGTCCACATTATATTTAATAGCATTGGAAACCAAATTGGTTACAATTCGCTGAAATTTATCGGCATCCGTTTTAAACAGCAGGGGCTGCTCACAACCTTCTGTCGTACAGTATATCTGTCGTTGAGAAGCCAGAAGTTCAAAATCCGAAACAACTTCTTTGATCAATTGGCATATGTTTGCTTCTTGTATAGTAAGTGGTTCTTTCCCTTTTTCTAACTTACGAAACTGCATGATCTCCAGGATCAGTTTCTGAAGTTTCAGGCTGTTATTATACACTCTGGTCAGCCGTGAGTTTTCGGAGATCAGCTTTTTGTCGTCCATCAGCTCATGAATATAAGAACTGATCAAGGTGAGTGGAGTACGAAACTCATGTGCCACATTGGTAAAAAACTCCAACTTATAGGCTTGCATTTCTTTTTCCTGTTTCATCTGCATTTCTATTAGCATAGCCTCTTTGCGGCGAGCTTCACGCCTTCGGTAGGCTAAGATGATCAACAACTGTATTAATAAAAAGAATACAATGTAGCCGGCAATAGCCCATGCTGTTCGCCAAAAGGGAGGCTTCACCGTGATGGCTATTTCTCTGACAATATCTGACCATATCCCGTTTTCGTCGCTTACCCGAAACTGAAGGATATAATTACCTGCTTCCATATTGGAAAAAGCGACCGGCTGATCCAATGGGAGAGTATTCCATTCGGTGTGATAGTTCAATAAGCGATAAGAAAGACGATAACGTTCACGACCCCAGTATGCCAATGGTTTGGCAATAAAAGCAAAGCTGTTCTCGGCATACCTAAGCTTGAAATTGGTTTGCAGATTAGCCCTTTGTTGCAACACCTTTCCCTCTCCGGGCTTTATCGCTATATTACGTATCAACAAGCTGTTAATAGCCAGGGGTGGGAAGTAGGAGGAAAAGCGGATCGCATCCGTTTGTACGATATCCATACCCATAGTCCCACCGACAAACAGCCTGTTTCCCAATGCATCAAAATAAGAGGCGCCATCACTGTATTCAAAATTGATCAGCCCGTCATTGGTATTAAAACTTTGGATAATTCTACGTGTGCTGTCTATCAACGAAAGTCCGTAATTGGTTGTGATCCACAAGTTAGCTGACTGGTCTTCGGTTATAGTGTGTATGCTGTTGGAAGGTAATCCATCCTGAACAACTAAAGCTTTTATCTGAAGTGAATCATCCTCGTTAGGTTTCAGTCCAAACAGCCCTCCGCTGCTACCTACCCATACCATTCCTTCTGTATCCGTAAACAGCGAAAGGACATCATCATTTCCAATCAGTTCGGGATGCGAACCTGACATATAATGAGCCATCACCCTTTGACTGACTGTGTTATATCTATAGACGCCAAATCCCCGGGTACCTATCCAGATGATCCCGGGTTTTTCGTTGGTTAGTGCATACACAATTTGTTTCTGTAAATTAGTAGCAGCCCTCTTGTCAAGCATCAGTTGTGCATAATCCAATGGCTTTCCTTTCACGTCGGTTTTTATGCGCACCACTCCATATCCGCTGGTGCCAAGATATATATCGCCATCCACGTCTTCCATAATACGATATACAGAAGAAAAATGTAAGGGTATCTTATCAAAAAAGTCGTACGGATAAGATTTAATAGTCAGATAATCGGGTGATAAAATATCTACTCCGTTTCCATCAGTGCCCACCCAAATGGTTCCATCAGCACGTTCATAAAATGACAATACGGAGTTATTACTTAGTCCGTCTTTTGAGGATATCTGTCTGATATGCGTACCCTCACTGTCAAACACATCTATCCCTCCTCCTTTGGTTCCAACCAATATATCTCCTTTTGCTGTAACTAATATGCTTCGCACTATGGGATAGGAAAACTTTTCCGATTCGAGCCGTATAACAGGGAACTCGGTCAGCTTCATAATATATGCTCCGTTTCCATCGGTGCCAACCCATAGCAAGTCAGGCTCTGTTTCGTACAGGCACAAAATACGGGTAGCGATAGGATTATCCGAATATAACTTTGACACGGTTTGCTGTTCTGTAAAATCACCTGTTGCCAGATCATAGCTGAATATTCTTCCTTTTTCGCTACCAATCCACAGCATACCTGTCATTCTTGAAGCTGCCATACTGGTTATCAGATCATCTGTCAGCTCTAATGCTTGCAATTCTGCCTGAGCCAAATCCACTACAAAAGCGGGTCCATTACGTTGAGTAATCAAGAAATACGGTATTCCGGCTATCACTTGTATTGAAGTGGCTGTGAGAGTCCCTGTCAGCGGCAGTTGTAATACAGGTATCAGGTCTCCATCTTGATACGAAAAAATAGCACCCATCGAACTGATACCATACAGTTTGTCGTTGACTAAATGTATCCGTTGCAAGGTTAGCTCCTCAGCTTTAGAAGCCGTATTGATCTCTAATGATACAAACTGATCCGAAACACTATCATACCGAAACAGGCCTTGTCCGAATACCAATGCGAGTGCACCCAACTCCTTACTATACGTCAGAGCTATATCGTTTTCATAGTTGATCTGTTCTGATTCATCGGCAAAGAACGAGCTAAACTGCCCGTTCTTGTGCTCATAAAGAGCAATGCCTCTGTTGGTCAGCATCCACATTAACCCATTTTTTGCCGGATAAATCTCTCTGACCACATGGTTGTGAATAGTACCATGACTACTGGCAGGTAAAAAAGTCTCAATACTTTGACCATCATACCTATTGAGACCGTTCCATGTCCCCAACCAGATGTATCCTTCCACATCGCTTACTATGGCGTTCACTGCTCCGTTGCTCAATCCCTCGCGCCTTGAAATAGAATGTGCCGTGGCAGCCCATACCGATAATGACCCAGAAAAAAAACTTAGTACCCACAATAACAGATAAGCCCGTAAACGCATGACAAGATAATCAACAACAAAAGTGATGAAGTAAAAATATAAAAAATTAGTATGCCTCGCATAAGCTTTGCAGATTTGATAGGAAGCCTGGCAAATCAACCATAAATAGTTTGATAGAACCATCTTTTATTTCCATTAAGGATTTAAGTCATCATCTGCTATGCAAACAAAGCCTGCTACCCCTCAACTGCTTTTTGTACTTTTGAACAAAAATTCGAAGAATATGCCTAAAGTACTGATCATAGACGATGAGGCAAGCATACGGCGCACCTTGGGAGAGATACTTGCCTACGAGAAATACAATGTAGAAGATGCGGCTAATGGGATGGATGCATTAGCTCTTATCAAAGAACATGAGTTTGACGTGATCCTATGCGATATAAAAATGCCTGAGATGGACGGTATTGAAACCTTGGAAGCCATTAAACAGATCACCGACACACCTGTTATTATGATCTCGGGGCACGGCACTATAGAAACGGCGGTTGAAGCCATCAAAAAAGGAGCATACGACTATATCTCCAAGCCCCCCGATTTGAACCGGCTGCTAATCACTCTTCGTAACGCACAGGACAGGAGTCGATTAGTCAATGAGACTAAGGCACTCAAAAAAGTAGTCAGCAAGCAGTTTGAGATGATAGGTAATTCGCCTGCCATCAATGAGATACGGCAGATGATAGAAAAAGTAGCACCTACCACAGCAAGGGTTCTGATCACCGGAGAAAACGGCACTGGTAAAGAGTTGGTAGCCCGTCAACTACATGAGATGAGCAGCCGGTCACATGCTCCCTTTATAGAGGTAAACTGTGCCGCTATCCCTTCAGAGCTTATTGAGAGTCAGTTGTTTGGTCATGAAAAAGGATCGTTCACCTCGGCTATCAAACAGCGTAAAGGTGATTTTGAATTAGCGCATGGAGGCACTTTGTTTTTAGATGAGATAGGCGATATGAGCCTCTCGGCTCAGGCTAAGGTGCTGCGTGCACTGCAGGAAAACAAGATTACCCGGGTTGGAGGTGAAAAGGAAATAGCTGTTGACGTTCGCATACTAAGTGCTACCAATAAAAATTTACGGGAAGAGATCAGCAAAGGTAATTTCAGGGAAGACCTCTATCACCGCCTGAGCGTGATCCTGATACCTGTACCACCACTTCGCGAGCGCTTAGAGGATATACCTGTATTAGTGGAGCATTTTGTTGAAAGGCTTGCTGCACGTATGGGTAAACCTTCGACACAATTCAGCGAAGATGCACTGCATGAGCTACAACAATATACCTGGAGCGGCAATATACGTGAGCTGCATAATGCGATTGAACGATTGGTTATATTGGGTGGTGCGTTGATTACTCAGACTGAGGTTCAACGTTATGCACGTCCGTTACACGATTAATTGATATATTTTTGACGATATCATACTGACAGATTTATTGTATCTTTGCCAGGCCTGTTTCAGGCATGTTTTTTGCTTGATACCGCTACTTGGGGTTGACTGGTTTTGACAGCAAGATGAATGGTTATGTAAGCATGCCGAGCCTTGCGATGACGCTCGCTAATCTTGATCGCACACAATAATTGGCGAAACTAACTTTGCTCTCGCTGCTTAATCGAAGCACAGTAGATTAAAGCTTCATCTCTTCACAAGGTGGGGAGACGAGACATCCCGCAGGTGGAACTGCCTGATGCCGGCCTGATACCGGGGTGCTAATCAAACTTGGGCTAGCACGACAAACGCTTCGATTGCCGTGCGAAAACACAGAAGCTAAGGTAGGTCTTAGGAAGCCTGTTTTCTTGTCTTACACGAAAAATACGAACAGGATACGCATGTAGAAAGCATAAGTGTTCCTTGTTTGGACCCGGGTTCGATTCCCGGCAACTCCACTAACACCGATCCACTGAACAATCGTCTGAGCAGTTCGCTCAGACGGTCATATTCACACATATTTAATATAGAGTCGAAACTATTCAAAAAGCATTGTCTCTGATGATTATCTGATTGTTAGACCTAACTTTACATTCAGAAGCATGTAAGAAAACGGAACAGTTTTTGTTTCAAAAACGACATTGAAACTTTTTATAAATCTGTATGCATGTTTGAATGTAGTATAGTGATAGTTGATCTGGCAGTCATACACATGCAGAAATAGTCTTCTAATAAATTATGATAAGAACAAGTATTTCAAACCAAAAAAAGAAACCGAAAATGAAAAAAGTAGCAACTATCGTTCTGTTTCTGCTTATCATCGGCTGCTTATCGGCACAAGAGTCAGCTATCAGCAGCAAAGCAGGCAAAATAGGGATTTCCTTTGCATCATTTGGCACCAACGAGGTTGTCAGGTTTACTGTGTTAGACGGCGACGCCACCTATAAGCCTGATTTCTTCTATGCGCTTGGCATTCATTATGTCTATCCTCTGCGTTCACAGCTTGGATTGGAAGCAGGCATAGAGTATGTAAGCCATCGAACTCGGGTCATTCCAAACATTCATCCATTGATTTTTATTGAACCCTATCGGGAAAAGATTTCATTTGTCAGCATCCCCATAAGTGTCAGGGCCGACTTTCTAAAGTATTTCTTCGTTCAAGGGGGAATGCTTCTTAATATAGATGGCTCCTCCGACCTATTTGTTCATAATCAGTCTGGTTTGGGTGTATTGGCCGGATTGGCTTTTCAGTATCAATTTGATATGGGTATCTCTGTTTTCGTCAATCCCTATACAAAACTTCACTCGCTCTTGCCATTCCAAAAAAGCCGGTACCACCAGCGGCTTTGGGAAAGTGGGTTCAGAATAGGAATAAGCTATGATCTTGGGAAATTACAATAAATGTTCTGTGTTCCATTTGGAAATATGAGAATGCCAAAAAATTATGTGGCAACCAAATTTGAGAAGCGATCTGAATAATTCAGGAGCATCATTATGAAAAATCACAAGGTCACATATTTACCACTGAATTGATACTCACTGTTTTTCTACTATTATCTATCAGAAAAACAACAGCTTATAAAGGCCATCGGCAGTATCAGGACACAATTCAAATTGAGGGTTACTGAGACATAGGATCAGCTGAATTTACAAATACCTGGATTCTTCTCAACTTTCGGGGTAACACGCACAAAGTCAAGGTGATCGGCTTTTCTGGCAGATAGCAATTTTTTTATTACAAACCTTAGAATTAAAAATCATGGACTTTTTTTATGTCTATTAAGCGCTAAGTGAAAGATTTGTCGAAGGGGATGACATCGAAAGAAAAAATTCGTCATCGCTTGTATCCTCCTTGAAAAATACAAAACGAAGTCTAACTTTGCGTAAAAAAGATGACAATGAACATATCCAAAACGATTTGAAAAATGCGTCCAAAAAAGGAGCTAAACTATCTTGATTTATGATTTCTTTTTTGTTTGGTACCATAAGTGCTTTAAGTTTTGGCATTAGCAATGCCTATTGGAAAGTCGCATCAAAGCAAATTGATTTCCCATATTTAGTTATTTTCAGAGGAATCTTAGCCTCAATATTTTTTGGCTTGTGCTGGATTATATTAAAACGATTTGATCTTGAACACTTTGGAATTATTGGAAATACTGCCACCAGCACAGTTTATCTACAAGCTATTTTTATTTGTTTCGTTTGCTCCTTAGGATTGATTTTCTTTTTATCCTCCTTAAAATTTCAAGAGGTAAGCATAACAGTACCAATTACTTCAGTAAATATATTTAATATTCTGACATCTGTTTTTATTGTAGGTGAAAGGTTTTATTCTGTTTATTACCTGTCGTTTTCAATTGCTTTGGTTGGAATTTTACTCACACAAAATTTTAGGCTCAATAAAAAAAATCGTTGGAATAAAGGTGCAACATACGCAATATTGGCAACTTTTTTTTGGGGAATTACCTATCCCTTATTCAAATTTGTTTCGCCTATTATTGGCGCCCTCCCGCTTTCATTCATCTTAGAGTTTAGTGTCACGATTTCTGCCTTAATTTGGGCTATCAGTAAGAAAAAGAGCGTAGCACTACAACAACTCCTTTCCATAAAAAACCTTACACATTATTTTGTGTTAGCAGGATTGCTCATAGGCGGAACCTTATTTTTCAATCTTGCGATCCAAAGCTTGTCTGTTTTAACGCTAAATATTCTATCTAATTTACAATTAGTGGTTTCAGTGTTAATAGGCATAGTAGTTTTTAAAGAAAAACTAAGTCAGAAACAACTCAATGGAATCATTCTCATTCTCATATCTATACTCCTTACCCAGTATTTCACCTGAAACTATATCAAGTGGACTAAAGCCTAAATCGAATTGGAGATATAGGGGTAGAAAAGAATAAACTGAACAGCAAAAAAAACACGACCCAATCAATAACCGGTACAAAATCTGTTTTAAATATGTTAAGTGCCAGGTTCACAACAGAGTTTCCTCCGGCTTTTTCCGTGCAAAAAATGCCACCCTCCAATAATTGAAGCATAATAGACCTCACAGAAGACACACCCTAACAGCTATTTCTTTTAATGAAGTTAATTTTTTATTTTTGTGAGGTTAATAAAAGATTGGGGGTTACCTGATGTATAACTTATTGTACTTTTGGAAATTAAGGAATGCACTTTTGGAAAAAAGTTGTGTGAATAAGCCGTTGCACCAGTCAAAAAAGCAATTATGAACTAAGACTGAACTGCTCTACCTATGAAACTATCTCCATATGAAATAAAAGTGTTGAAAGATGAAGTGCAACAGCGTTTCGGGAAGGAACTGATCTCGTCCTATGAATGCGTTCATCTTTCAGAGCACATACATAAAACAACAGGCAAATACATCAGTTCTCAAACAATACGTCGTTTTTTTGGATTCATAAACGATGGCACCAACCCTTCATCCTATACTATTGCAATATTATTGAATTATTGCAATATTGATTCTGTTGAAGAATTAAGGCTGCAAGAAAGCCGATATAGAACAAAACAAAATTTGCCGGATGCAATATCATTGATTAAAGAGTTTTACAACATCAGTCTTACACCTGAGACCGATTTTAATTTTCAGAAATCCTGTGGAAATGTAGCCAGGCAAATACTCTCCAACCCGGTGTTAATGAACGAACTTTCCGGATACCTTTGTAAGAATCCCGTTTCGCAAATATACTTTTTTGAACGGCATCCATATATTGATGGTCTTGCCAGCGGATACACAAAACACATAAAAAGCTATATAACTGAAAAGAATACAACTGAAGCCCGACTATTCGGCAATTGCCTTATCCATCTCGGTCTGTTCTTGTCGCGTAAATATGTGGAAGCCGGTAAAATTTTAGAAAAAATAAATGCCATCGGAATACAACATACGATCCATCCTTTCGTACAAGCCCGTCTAATCATGGCAAACTTATTAAATGCTAAGACTACTAACGATACAGACAAATTAAGTCATTGGACCAAAATTGCATTCAGGGAGGAGAAAAGGCAAAAGAGGTATCCGGTTGAAGAAGCTTATTTCCCGTTTTTTCAGTTTATCCTTGCCGACGCATTCAATTTGGTTGGCAAATTTGATGAAGTGCTGGAAATGATACATATAGCGTCAACGGATTATAAAAAAGTTGACAATTCACCTATTGAAGATGGATATTATACTGCCTTATCATTAATGCATGCCAAAGCTTTATTCCATTCAGGAAATATTCCCGCATGCAAAAAGCTGTTAGAAAAAGTTGATCACCTTGAACTTATTTTCACCTCAAAAAAATATTTTCTGATTCAAAGGCTGTTGCTTGAGTTGCACATGGCAAAACCACAGTCATCAAAAAAAAGACAATCCTTACATAAAGAATTGAATAAGATAGTGAAGGAAACAGGATTTACATATTTCTCTGCCTGATTATCAATATACAGCTATTCTTACCTTTTGTCCGACTTCCACTTGGATTAAAATGGAATTTTTTATCAGATATTTTATGCTTTTTTTTGTTGAAAACTATTGGTATGAACGAAACATATATCAATCCAGCAAATCCAATCAAAACAGTATTTGTGTTTCCGATTCACAATGCGCTAAAACAAGGTATAGCAGAATATGAAGCTACCAGGCGTGCATGGAGGATATCAAAAAAGAAATGAGACTTATCTAACACCAATGGTCAATTTAAAATGAAAAAGATAGTATTATTACTTGGGCCTATAATAATACTTACATTTTTTTCAGGCTGTGCTGTCCGTCTTGACTTCTGCGAATGTACGAACATAGCAAAAACATTAACCGATCCTTATTTCTTGACCGAGAAAGAAATAAGAGCAAAAAAAGAAGGGTGTAAATGGATATATGAAGAACTTTCACCAGCAGAGTTTATGCAACACTTAGCTGAATGTGACTGAAACAATATTCCACTAAACTCAAATAATCCGCTACCGACTTCTATAAAACAGTAGCAGACAACAAATCTATTTAAGAGGCTCATTTTAAATAAGTATCTCCCATATTCTTCTATCGCCTCATATACCGTTCTCAATAGAATCTTAGATCACCAGTTCAGATAAAGAATAATTTGATAGAAGTATAGGTTTTGCAGAAATTATTTTTTACTTTTGTGTGGTAAACGTAAATTACTATCATGACAATATATAACTTATTGATTGTAAGATTTCTTGAGATTTTTTAAAGTAAAATCATGAAAATAATATTTACACACAAAGGGGGAAAAAGAAGCAGTAACAGAACTAAACAAGTATGGATTTATGAAAAGGATTCCGATATTGATTTTCTTATTTGCTATAGCTATTAGCAGTTGCACAAAAGAGGATACTGAATTACGATTACCAGACTTTACAACACCTTCAATAAAAGGCTATTATCAAAGAGATTTTCATGGATTGAGTATGGGGATTGTAGGGAACCCAAATGTTCGATTAGGCAATGGGACAGATTATACTAATTCCACATATTATTTTGTTACCTACCCAAATCCAAGTTCAGATAATGTTTTATTCATCTATGTAAAAGCCCCAACCGATCACGAAAAAAAACTAGTATGGATAACTCCTGCATACTGGGACAATCAAGGATCGAATTATATCATAAATAAAGATAATTATATTATTATTGGAGGTCACCCATATATTCAAGCAGAGTTTACTTCTGATCATCTCATGATAGATGTATCCTTAGTTCCCCAAGGTTACTACAGAATTTACTTAAAAGTAAACGATCATTTATTATATGATAATATTGTAATTAATTAAACTAAATCTTTAACAAAATGAAAAAGATACTCGTTTTTATTTTATTCTTAGCTTTTCTTTCACCAATTTATTTATTTTCTCAAACCAAGAAAACAATAGGATTAAGCAGTTCAATTCAAGGGAATCAATATGGGATATCAATTCCCATTTGGGTGGGGAAAAAGATTGTATTAGCTCCTACCGCTGAAATTATTTATGCCGAGAAAATAAGTACAGATCTCGCATTAGGATTTGCTCAAAGATTTTACTTAAAAAAAGAAAAGCTATCACCATATTATGGATACAAACTTGGTATCATTAGTACTATTCCTTCAAAAAGCAATCAAATATATACTAAGTCGATGACTGTATATGACTTTATTGGAGGGTTGACTGTTGGAGCGGAATATTTCATAGGAGATGACTTTAGCGTAAGTGTTGAGGCACAAGGTAATTTTACAAAATCTGACAAGTTATCATATAGATTTGGAAATCCCGGTGGAATTGTTGTTAATACAGCTACAATGATTAGTGCAACAGTCTATTTCTAAAAAAGCCTGCGCTGAACTATTGAAATCATCATAAAGGGTTGAGAATAAATCTGTATAATAGTAAGGACAATCATTTTGAAAAGCACAACTCCAAAAACTATATCTATTCGTTCGTTAGACACCTCAAATGCACACATAGTATTCACAGAAATCACCAGGAAATGAAACGTATCCTCATTATAATGATAATGATTTGTACCACTACAAATCTATTTTCACAAACAAGCCAAGAAAATGCACCTACTGAAAAACGAAACAGCGTGACAGTAGGGATATTACAAGGTGGTGGTTCTCTAATTGGAGCTGATATAGAATTTTTGCTTACCGATAAGTTTGGGATTCAGTTAGGTGCCGGACTTATTGGATTTGGAGGAGGGCTAAATTATCATTTAAAACCCTCAATCAGAAGTTCTTTTATCTCATTACAGTATTGGAATCAGGGTGTCGGTGATTCTTTTACTCAAAGTGTAATAGGTCCAAATTTCGTTTATAGAAGTAAGAAATGGTTCACTGCCCAGATTGGATTAGGATTTCTATTACAGATAGGCCCGGCTGCACCAACTTACTTTAAACAACCACCTGCTATGTTAATGTATTCAGTAGGAGCTTATTTCCCTATTTAATTTATTAGAAATAGTATCAACATGAGAAAAATAGCAATTATTTTGAGCCTAATAGCTGTCAACATGACAAGCGCTTTTGGACAAACAACTATGGATTCAATTATAATGAAAAAGGTTTTCGGTGGGTATCAGTTTTATCAGAGGGAGCAAGCACTAAGCATGAATCAACTTGTAAATGCCGTGAGCTCAAATGAGGGCGCTTATACTCAAATCAAATCGGCTCAATCAATTTCAGCCGTAGCAATGATTCTTAGCTATGCAGGTGGATTTATGATAGGCTGGCCGATCGGGACCGCAATAGGCGGAGGCGAACCGAATTGGGCTATGGCAGGTATTGGAGCCGGACTGATTGCAATAACCATCCCAATCAGTAAGAATGTCAACAAAAAAACAAGAAAAGCAGTCGAAACATATAACAGCGGATTACAAACAAGTTCGTTTTGGGATAAAAACGAGTTAAAAGTCCTGATGACAGGCAATGGTATTGGCCTGACATTAAAATTTTAAATACTGCATCCCACTACATATTCCAACGGAGCAGAAGTGAACACGCTGACTTTTATAGTGTTAAGCTCTTGCTATCCCTACTGAAGCTGAGTAGTCATCACAAAAGATTAAAGGTAGATGTTGGCTTGTTTAATCAGATAGTAACATTGCACTTACAGCATAAAAACAGGCATAATACAGCCGATTCACCGCAGTACTCTATAAGTCATGCTTAATATGCTTTCAGGTAGAATTTTCCATCGGGAAATCTCAAACCTGTGTCCAAGCACGAACTTATAAAAACGTCACAACGAACAATGTCCTCCCTCCAGAGGTAAACCTGATTATTCGGTGTCGCATCATTGTCCGACCTTTATGTTTAGGTTTGGTAATTCTACCTGTAGTTTCACTTTTGCTTTTAATGCCGTAAAAACACGTAATAAAGTGTCTATTGTTACATTACTTGCGTTGTTTTCAAGGCGTGAAATTTGAGCTTTTTGAACTCCAATAAGTTTTCCTAATTCCTCTTGTGTCAAATTACGTTCTTTTCGGGTTTGTCGGATTGCTTTTCCGATTAAGTCCATTTGAAGTTCATACTCAAAAAGGTCTCTTTCAGCAGTTCCCATCTTCCCAATCAGTTCGTCCTGCACTTGATCTAATGTGTATTTTTTCATTTTATCTTACTATTTTAATTTTTTCTCTTCAAAATATTTTATCCGTAGTCTAATGGCTTTTTGAATTTCTTGATCAGGAACTTTACTTCGTTTTTTTATAAATCCATGAGTGGAAATAACCAAAGTTTCTGTTGTCAAGGTTTTGTCCCAAAACGCAAGTAATCTGTAATGAAGTCCCTGGTAAAAAGTTCTTAACTCCCAAATTTCATTATTCAACTTTTTGAATAAATCAGGGTCGGGTTCAGTTTGCACCTTACGAATGTTATAAAGTATTTTTTTGTAATGCCTTCTATCCAACCCTTTCAAAAACTCATAGGCATCGTCTAAAAATAGTATTTCAAAATGTTTCTCCATTTGTTCAACCGGGCAAAGATAACAAATGTTTCATTATAACGAAACTTTCTTCTGAATTTATTTTATCTGGACTATAGTGAAAGATGGTGCATGACGTTCGACCCATCAGACGTAAAGCTGACTGTTACTTGCTGGCTTTTTTTCATCAAATCTTTCAATTCGTTAACTGTATATGGTACTCATCGTTTATGAATCATCGCATGGAAGTTTGGGTAAACAGGTCTTACGTCTTTAATTGGATCTATTTTATTATCTTTCCCCATGTCTGACACTTGTTTTACATGATGAACATAAATAAATCTTTTCCTATTCCACCGTATTTCTTTTCAAAGTTAAATCCGCAGCCGGAACAAAAAATAAAACACTTTACCAAAACTTAGGTAAGAATATAGTTTCTACAATGCCTATCAATAAGCAGACCTAAAGAAAGCCAGTAGAGAACTACACTTCTGCTGAACCGACAAAAAACGTCTTTGTAGAAAGCTATCTAGATAGGCTTAAATCAATGCTTTGGCTTGAAGTATAATACAAAAAGCTTTATCTTCGCAAGGCTATAGCACCAATAGGTGCAAAGGTGAAGGTTGGAAATATGGAAAAAATATAAATTACTATGAATACACATATTTTTAAAACAGCAGCTATAACGATAATGCTGTTAATGACTACTATTGGATGCAACAAAACTACAGCTATTATTAGTAAAATCGATTCAGAAATCGCTGTTACAATGATGGAAAGTTCGTCCCAAACATTTCAAATGTACTTTTCCACAACGAAAATATATCCTTGCTACAATTACCTGATTGATTTGTCGTTGAAGAAATCTTTGCTCATTATTGACATCACCTATAAGGGGGTAATTGAAACTGATATGTGCTTAACTGCTTTTGGGCCGGCAACTACAAAGGTTGACCTAGGAGTATTACATAACGGAACATATCAACTTAATTTCTACAATGAACATATAAGGCAATCGGGAGAGTTAATCGTTTCATCGAACGGCTATACAACAAACTTTGTAGATAATTCCATTTGCTATTTTACAAATACATCATTAAATAAAATACCTGAAAATACACTTTGGATGGCGATCAGCTATAATGAAGAAGAAAAATTATTGTCATTTCTTGAAGAACTTATGAGTTTAGAAGTTACAGAGAAAACATATGCAAGCGGATACTACTCTTTTGAAAGCACATTATATCCTGGATCTTACAGCGGCTTTAAGATAGAGGAAAACGGTACTATTATATATTATCCAGACCTAACTGATTATGGTGTAAAGCAGGGAAGGTCATTCACACAGTCGTTTGTTTTTCAGTACTCAGGAAATACAGAAGATATAGGATAGGTAATCAAACAATATAAGGAACAATTAGAAATAAGAGCATACAGAGATGGTGGAGAACAAATTTTGAGTTGGTTGTTATAATGATTTGGAGAAAAGCCTGCCTGCAATACATAGCTTGATTTCAGGTGGACAAACGTGGCACAAAAGGAGAGTATCCCATAAAAAAAGCCGGAACGATTCCGGCTTTTTTTAATATGTCAATAGTTTATCTGTATTCGGTTACAGCTGTCAGGCTACACATTAGGTTACGGTCGCCATAGGCCTCATCCACTCGTGTTACTGGTGTGAAATACTTATCCGTTCGTTGTTGTGCAAGCGGAAATGCTGCTTCTTCTCTGCTATACGGATATGGCCATTCTGTTGAGATCACCATTTCGGCTGTATGTGGTGCATTTTTGAGGATATTATTGGTTTTATCGGCCCTGCCGTCCTCTATCTCAGCTATCTCCTGACGAATTTTTATCATAGCCTCTACAAACCGATCTAACTCGGCTATCGGTTCACTTTCGGTAGGTTCTACCATCAGTGTACCATGCACTGGAAAAGCCACTGTAGGAGCGTGAAAGCCATAATCCATCAAACGTTTGGCAATATCTGTCACAGTGATATTAGCTGTACGGCTGAACTGGTTGCAGTCTAATATCATTTCATGTGCTACCAATCCATTTTCACCTGTATAAAGAATAGGGTAATAGTCTTTCAGTCGTGCGCTCAAGTAGTTAGCGCTCAATATTGCTATTTTGGTAGCATATGTCAGGTCTTTTCCACCCATCATTTTAATATATCCGTAGGATATAGGCAGTATCAGCGCACTTCCGAAAGGTGCGGCAGCAACGGCACGTATGGCATTCGTACCACCTGTCTTAACGATTTGATGTCCGGGCAGGAATTTGGTCAGATGAGCTGCAACGCCAATAGGGCCAACACCCGGTCCACCTCCACCATGAGGGATAGCAAAAGTTTTATGCAGATTCAAATGACATACATCAGCACCTATAAAACCAGGATTGGTTAGACCTACCTGCGCATTCATATTGGCACCATCCATATAGACCTGTCCGCCATATTGATGTACGATATGAACCAATTCCTTTATCTCACTCTCAAACACTCCATGTGTTGAGGGATAGGTTACCATGATAGCAGCTAAGTTATCTTTGTGTTCTTCGGCTTTTTTGCGCAGATCGTGCATATCCACGTTTCCCTGATCATCGCATTCTACTACTACTACTTTCATCCCTGCCATCACCGCACTGGCCGGATTGGTACCGTGTGCCGAAGAGGGGATCAGACAAATATTCCGATGTTCTTCGCCTTTGTGAATAAGATATTCGCGTATCACCAATAATCCGGTATATTCGCCATTTGCACCTGAGTTAGGCTGAAAAGTCATGGAATCGAATCCGGTGATCTCACACAAGTCTTTTTCTAATTCGGCTATAAGCTCAAGATATCCCTGAGCCTGATCAGATGGCACGAAAGGGTGAATATTGGCAAACTCAGGCCAGCTAAGCGCAAACATCTCAGCCGCCGCATTCAGCTTCATAGTACACGAACCCAATGGTATCATCGTACGGTTCAATGCCAGATCGCGGTTCTCAAGCTTTTTCATATACCGCATCATCTCTGTCTCGGAATGATAGGTAGTAAAGACCGGATGCGTCAGATAGTCCGACTGGCGATGAAGTTCCTGGGGAAATGTGGTCATTTTATCACATACCACAGGATCGCATTCAAAAGGTTTGTAGTCGGTATGCAAGACGGAAGCTACGATTTGCAGTATTTCATTTACATCGTCCAAGGTGGTAATCTCGTCTAAACTGATACCAAAATGGGTTTCATCAATAAATCGGAAATTAATCTTCCGGTTTTCGGCTTCAGCAATGATTTGTGCTGTCTGTATCCCTTTTGGCAATTCAAAATGCAAGGTATCGAAGAATGCCTGATTGAGCTGTCTGACGCCTAATTTCTGTATCTCCTGATTTAATACTGCTGTCAGTATATTGATATGACGAGCTATTTTGCGCAGTCCTTCAGGCCCGTGATATACGGCATAAAATCCGGCCATAATAGCTAGTAAGGCTTGTGCCGTACAAATATTAGAGGTGGCTTTTTCACGTTTGATATGCTGTTCACGTGTTTGCAATGCCATACGCAATGCAGTCTGATCTTTGGCATCACGTGAGATACCTATGATACGTCCGGGTAAACTTCGTTTATATTTTTCGGTAGTAGCGAAATAGCCTGCATGTGGCCCACCAAATCCCATAGGCACTCCCAGACGCTGGGTAGAGCCAACTGCCACATCGGCACCCCACTCACCGGGAGGGGTTAATAATACCAGGCTGAGTATATCGGCTGCTACAGCTATTTGTATCTCCTGCTCTTTTAACGCTGCTACCAACTGCCGATAATCTTGTATGTTTCCATACTGATCAGGATATTGGAACAATGCACCAAACACAGCTTCTGTATTGGCACAGTTTTCGGGTTTTCCTGTAACAACCTGTATCCCAAGGGGTGTAGCCCGTGTAAGTATCACATCAAGTGTCTGAGGGAACACATTTTCTGCAACGAAGAACACATTGGAGCCATCTTTCTGCATTTTCCGGCTTCGAGCGTTGAAAAACATGATCATTGCTTCGGCAGCTGCGGTAGCCTCATCAAGCAGGGAGGCATTGGCAATAGGTAATGCAGTAAGATCGGATACAACAGTCTGAAAATTGAGCAAAGCCTCAAGACGACCTTGTGAGATTTCAGCTTGATATGGGGTATAGGAGGTGTACCAGCCAGGATTCTCTAATATGTTACGTGTGATGACGCCTGGGGTGATAGTATTATAATATCCCATACCGATGAAACTTCTGTACAGTTTGTTCTTTCCGCCCAACTGTTTCAGATGGTTGAGGTATTCGTACTCATTCATCCCATCCTCTAACTTCAAAGGTTCCAAAAGGCGGATATCGGCTGGAACAGTTTTTTCAACTAACTCATCCAACGAACTCATACCAATCTCAGTCAGCATCTTATCTATCTCCTCCTGCCGAGGACCGATATGACGCTGTACAAAATTATTTGTTATCATATTCAACTAATTATTAATAGGTTATCTTTATCAATCAGGTGTTCGGAAAAGTAGATTTAACCTGACTTTATTCCATATGCAAAGGTACAAATTGTTCTTCATTTTCAAGATTGAAAATGGTTCAGTCGTGAAAAGAATAACAGGCAAATGACAGGGTTGACACGGCTTTGAGACTTGTACGCTCAGAAATCTAATTCCATTTGAATGGGCTTACTCCCTTTGTTAGGAGTTTCCCCTGCAGGCAGCACCTCTTTTGGTTGATCAGTCTCGGCTGTTACTTCATCTTCTATTGATATTGGCTGTTCATCAGTTGCTTTATCTTCTGGTATCGGTTCTTCTTCGGGTAAATCTTCTTCCACCGGATCAAGCTCAATAATACTTTCTATGGGATGATTTGAGAGCCTTTTACCTTTGGCTTTAAAGCTTTTTTCACCTATAAAGTCTTCTACTGATATTTCCTGATCATCTGGCTTACGTCCTTTTTCATTCTCCTTAAAGCGGATCAGTATGCGGGGCTGTGGATCATAGAGCAGGCCGATAAATCGTGAGTCGGGGTGATCACCAATTATTGAATTTCGTTTCATCAGAGCCGGATCATCTTCTATGGTACAGCGTTTCAGATAATACAATCCTGTCTCACCTTCAATATAAATGACGGTCAGCACCTCTTCGGGGTCAAGCTTTCGTAGCTGCAGCATATCTTCATCAAAATGGGTTGAGAGATCAAAGCCGCTTAATCTGAACTCCCCATTTTTCATCAGTATCAGGATTTTATCGTCCCCCATGAAGTCGCCCAAATAAGTGCCTCTGCTGTCAGTATTCAGTCGTTTCACGGTTTCATCGTACCAGATACTCATGGCTCCCAATGTAGAAACACCACTCTCGCGTATAGTAATATTTCTTACGGTATGTCGGGTCAGGGTATTCCCTCTTGCTGTCCTTCCTCTTATCGCCAACTGGGCAAAATCGTATTCAAAGTTAGTTTTTTTAAGCTTGGGGCGCGGACGCAGCTGCACTCTCACTATTTCAGCTTCTCCATTGGGATTAGAGCTGAAATACACAATCTTTGAATCGGGCTTATCATTAGTAGCCGTGTATTCCCTATCCCGGGTAACACCAACTACTGCAAAGCGTTTCACATAATAGGGACCGTATTTCCCATCTCTGTAGATCACGTTATAAATCGTCCTGTCGTCGTTTTTACGGAACACGTCCACATGGATGATATTTTCACCTATGAACGATTTAGCTGATACTTTGGTGATCTGATAAGTTCCATTTTCCCTGAAAACGATGATATCGTCTATATCCGAACATTCACACACAAACTCATCTTTTTTGAGTGAAGTACCTATAAATCCTTGTACACGGTTGACGTAAAGTTTTTCATTATTAGCTGCCACCGATGCCGCTTCTATCACATCAAAGCTGCGGATCTCTGTTTTACGTTCTCTGCCTTTTCCGTGTTTCTTTCTGATCTGCTCAAAAAAGCGAATGGTGTATGCAGTCAGATTATCCAAATGGTTCTGCACCTCTTCCATCTCATTTTCAAGCGATTTGATATGCTCGTCCGCCTTGAACGTATTGTATTTTGAGATGCGTTTTATTTTTATCTCGGTCAGTCGGATGATGTCCTGCTCGGTTATCTCGCGGTGCAGCTTAGCCACAAAAGGTTTTAGTCCTATAGAGATAGCTTCGAGTACGGCATCCCATGTCTCGCACTGCTCTATATCGTGATAGATTCTGTTTTCGATAAAAATCTTTTCTAAAGAAGCATGATGCCAGTCGTCTTCCAACTCCATCAGCCGTATCTCTAACTCTTGCTGGAGCAGATTGCGTGTTCGTTCGGCATTATATTTCAGTATCTCGCTTACACCCATGAAAGCCGGTTTTCCGTCCATGATCACACATGCGTTGGGCGATATGCTCAATTCGCATTGGGTGAAGGCATACAGTGCGTCTATGGTTTGGTCGGGTGATACTCCCGAGGCAAGGTGTACGACTATTTCCACATTTTCGGCAGTGTTATCGTCTATCTTGCGTATTTTTATCTTTCCCTTATCATTTGCACCAATGATGGAATCTATCAGGCTACCGGTAGTAGTTGAAAATGGTATCTCTGTAATTATCAATGTCTTTCTGTCTAAGATACCAATCTTTGCCCTGATCCGTATCCGTCCTCCTCTCAAACCATCATTATAACGGCTCATATCGGCCATCCCACCAGTAGGGAAGTCGGGTACCAACTCAAAGTTTTCGTCTTCTAAATGGGCAATACAAGCATCTATCAGCTCTAAGAAATTATGTGGCAGTATCTTGGATGCAAGACCTACGGCTATTCCTTCTACTCCTTGTGCAAGCAACAAAGGAAATTTCACGGGTAATGAAAGCGGCTCTTTGTTACGTCCGTCGTACGACAGTTTCCAGTTGGTAGTCTTGGGATTGAATATCACGTCATTAGCAAATCTCGATAAGCGAGCTTCAATATATCGTGAAGCTGCTGCACTGTCGCCTGTGAGCACATTACCCCAGTTACCTTGCGTCTCAACGGCTATCTCTTTTTGCCCAAGCTGCACCAATGCATCACCTATAGAAGCATCGCCATGAGGATGATATTGCATGGTATGCCCAATAATATTGGCTACCTTGTTGAATCGCCCATCGTCCAACTGTTTCATGGCATGCAACAACCGGCGTTGAACCGGCTTCAGCCCGTCATCTATCTCGGGGACAGCCCTCTCAAGGATGACATAAGAAGCATAGTCCAAAAACCAGTTCTCATACATCCCGCTGAGCTGCATCGTCCGATATTGTTCTTTTTCAGCTTGCTGTGGTTTTTGTGATGCTTCTTCAAAGGTCATATTGTTCACTTTTTTCTATTTCCAAAATCGAATGATAAATATTTCGATGAGTAAAAATAATAACGCCATCCATACAAAATACTGATACAGGCGTGTAGCTCCTATCCAGGTTGCAAACTCACCGTCTGTCTCTGCCATTCCCTGATCTACCATTGTCAGGCTGATAAATTTATCTTTCAATGAATTTTCAACTGTTGCCGGTTGATGATAGTCTAAGATAGATTCGCTGCGATTGGCATTTACTGCTACCATACTGATCATCTCGTTTTGCTTGAAAAGGCCGTAATGTCCAGGGGGCAGTTGTTGCGAAGGTACATAAAATTCGTCTGAAATACTTACTGTTTTAACTGCCGGTATCAGTTCTACCTCATTTTCTATTCCGCGTATGCGTAAGGTACTCAAATGTTCTGTTTGATCTGATGGAGCCGGAATTGGTGTTTCCTCACCGTATAATGAATAAAGTTGAGTGGCAGTGACCGACATCAGTGCCATGCGGTACATCACTGGTACAAACAGGCTGTTGGCAGGAAAATCCCCAGAACGGGTATCCAACGGTTGCGCTAATGCATAAGTCTTACCTCTTCCGTGACTTCCTGCCAACAACATAGGATCACCATTCAGCAGGGTGATGACCGGTCTGTTCGAAAAGCCGATCATGCCATGCAGAGCATAGTGTTTGGTTACTGTTGGATAATCAGGATTATCGGGTATTTTCACAAATACATCCTGTAAGAGCGGATGCTGTTGTTCTATATGGAGCACCCTTGTTTTACCAGTATCTGCCTTAGGTTCATACACCAATCCGAAGGTGGAGGCTAAAGGTTTCAAACCGGATGCATCTTCTTCGGGTGGTATGATCAATATGCTGCCACCCTGAAATACAAACTTTTCCAAAGCCAACAGCAAACCCGAAGGAAAAGCTTCACTACTACTTAAAATGATAAAATCGTACGTATCTATAGATTGTATGTCAAGTTGCAAACGACTGTATGAGTTGTACCTGATATGTTCATCTTCTGAGAAAAGCAGGGCAAGCCAGCGGTTGGGCGACTGTTCAAAAATTTCCAACACCCTGATCTGGTCTCTTAGCTCAAAGCTGAAAAACAACTCGTCATCAAAAACTACCGGATAATCAATGATATTGAGCTTAGCCTGATGAAATCCCGGTTGAGATAGTACAAATTGCATGCTTATTTCAACCGTGTTATCGGGGGCAATATCTACATTAGTCACAGCTGTTGGGAGTCCGTCCACCTCAAGTTGTACGGGTACTGCCCGCACTTCGGTATCCCCCGAATTGCCAATACGGGCTATCAGGTTCAACGGAAGTCCGGCATGCAGCACAGGCGAATCAAACCAGCAACTGTCAATATAGATGTTTGAAACATTTTCGGGAAAAGCGGGTACTACAAACAAGTTCAGGCTGCTATCCACAACGATATGCTCTAAATCTAAGGCAGATTTTTGCAAGTCGGAAAGTACAAATATCAGTCTGTTTTCTGCAGGCTGCTCATGTTGCAAGGTATTAGCCCGAAGCAGCACATCGCTTAGCAATGCCGGAGGTGCCCCGCCACCTATTTGTTCTATCTCCTGTAAAATCTCCGTATAAGATAACGGACGCTGGTGAGCCGGATGAAAATCATTGGTAAACAAATAAAACCGATTATTACGTCCAAACTGTTTGACGATCTGCATTGCCTTTTGACGCGACTCGTCTAATAGCGACATTTCTTTTCCGGGCAACAGCATGCTGTATGAATTATCCAAATATATGCCTACTAAATTATCTGCATCCGGATTAATATGTGTATCGGAAAGTTTGTACGGTTGTGTGAAGGCAGTTACTAAAGCAATAATAAACAAGATACGGCTGATGAGTATCAATATATGCTTCAGTTTTCGTTTCCGGCTACTTTGCTGCTGCAGGTTTCTTAGCAGGGCTACATTTGAAAAATAAAGCAGTTTATGCCTTCTGAAGTTGAACAGGTGAACAATCACCGGAATAAAGGCTGCCAGGAGCCACCAAAACATCGATGGATATAAAAACTGCATTTTCGGGTTTTAGGGCACAAAAATAATGATTTCTCCCTAAGCTGATGTAGCTGTGTAGAGCTATATACTAAAGAAAGGCCATCTCGTAGTGAGACAGCCTTTCAATATCAATGGTATGTATTATTTATACTACACCCTGATCCATCATAGCATTGGCTACCTTGAGGAAGCCGGCTATGTTAGCTCCTTTCACATAGTCAATATGTCCGTCATCCTGAGTTCCGTAGCGTACGCAGGATTCGTGTATATTGCGCATGATCTGGTGCAGCCGCTGATCTACCTCTTCGCGTGTCCAGCTAAGTTTCAGAGTGTTTTGCGACATCTCAAGCCCTGAGGTGGAAACACCACCGGCATTAACTGCTTTACCAGGTGCAAAGAGTATCTTATGATCTTTAAACACTTCTATTGCTTCAGGTGTACATGGCATATTAGCTCCTTCAGCAACTAACCAGCATCCGTTTGCCATCAGGTTTTCAGCATCCTGTTTATTGAGTTCGTTCTGGGTAGCACAAGGCATGGCTACATCACATTTGACTTCCCACGGACGTTTGCCGGCATAATATGTTGCGCCGGGATACTTATCGGCATAAGGCTTCACTATATCCTGGTTAGAGGCACGCAGCTCGCGCATGTATTCGATCTTTTCGCCTGATACTCCGTCTGGGTCATGAATATATCCATCAGGTCCTGAAATAGTTAACACCTTACCACCTAATTCATTGATCTTGGAGACAGCACCCCATGCCACATTCCCAAATCCAGATATGGCAAAGGTCTTGCCTTCTACTTTTTCACCTTTGGTGGCTAACATTTCCTGTACGAAATAAACTGCACCGAATCCTGTTGCTTCGGGGCGTACGAGTGAGCCACCCCAGTTGAGGCCTTTACCGGTGAGCACACCTACATGCTCAAGAGTTAATTTCTTGTACATCCCAAACAGGTATCCTATCTCACGTCCACCTACTCCTATATCACCGGCTGGCACATCGGTTTCGGGGCCAATAAGGCGCCACAGCTCAAGCATATAAGCCTGGCAGAAACGCATCACCTCGCCATCAGACTTACCTTTGGTGTCGAAGTCGGAGCCGCCTTTACCACCTCCCATTGGGAGCGAAGTCAAGCTGTTTTTAAATATTTGTTCAAAACCTAAAAACTTCAGTATGCTGAGGTTTACACTGGGATGAAAGCGCAAGCCACCTTTGTAAGGCCCTATGGCATTGTTGAACTGAACCCTGTAGCCAATGTTGACTTGTACCTGACCGTTGTCGTCAACCCACGGCACTTTAAAAATAAGGGTACGATCAGGCTCCACTATACGTTCAATGATCCCTTTGGCTTCAAATTGTGGATTCTGTAACAATACTTCTTCCAATGATTCAAGTACCTCACGCACTGCCTGCAGGTACTCTAATTCGCCCGGATGCTTCTTTTCCAGGTCGCTCATGATTTTTTCCAAATTCATAGTTTTGGGTTTAAATTGTTATGATAATATGTTGTAAATCCGATAATACTGTTATTTTCTTAACAGCGCAAAATTAGTACTTTAAATGATACTAAACAAATAAAAACGGGCGATTCTTTGAGGGGTAGAGCTATATTGGAAATGGTCTAAATAACAGCATGCCTGATTAAAACCTGGCAGGAAATCCAAGCAGATTTGCTTCGGTGAACAATCATCAGGAAAAAGCTGACAACCAAATTCCTGAAAAACAATTCCAATACGGTGTATGCCCTAAAGGGCAAGCAGCTACCAATGCAATGAAACCTTCAATTGATATGTATGCCCTGACGGGCAATGATCTACCATCATCATTTCGTTCTCTATCATTTTGCCGCTTGGTATAGCATCGTATGCCCTGACATGCAATGATCGTCTGTTACGCAAAATTTCAGTTATTAAAACAGCATGAAAGAATGATCCACTTCAAAAAGATTGCTTTGGTGGACAATCATCAGGAAAAAGCTGACAACCAAATTTCTGAAAAACAATTCCAATATGGTGTATGCCCTAAAGGGCAAGCATTTACCAATGAAATAAAACCTTAAATTGATATGTATGCCCTGACGGGCAATGATATACCATCATCATTTCGTTCTCTATCATTTTGCCGCTTGGTATAGCATCGTATGCCCTGACATGCAATGACCGTCTGTTACGCAAAATTTCAGTTCTTAAAACAGCATGAAAGAATGACGCATTTCAAAAAGATTGCTTTGGTGAGCTATCATTAAGAATAAGTTTCAGGCCAGGCGCACCGCATACTCTTTATCTATCAACACATCAGCTTGTGGCTTTAGGGTCTGAACCTGTTTATGCTCTTGCTCTAACACCTGCATACGATATTCGTTTTGCGGTTCTTTGCCACGAACCAATTGTGCTTTTTTTGTTTCATGATAGGTCAGTTCAATGAACACTCTCAAATCAACGTCTTGTGTTTTTATTGCATATAGTCCGTCAATGATCAGCATGTCAATATCTTTATAATCGGTAGTAAGTTGATCAATTTGTTCGGTTACCAAGTCAACACATGGACCAGTTGAGCTAAGTCCTTGTTTAAACTCATAGATATTGCGGTTGATGGTAGCCCAGTCGTATTCTTCAGGTCCTACAACATTTTCAATACCGTGCTGCAATCGCCATTCGGTTCGCTGATAGGGATGAATGCGATAATAATTGTCTATATGCATGGGTTTTGCAAGAATTCCGTGTTTACGTAATCCTTTAGCTATTACATGAGCTAATTCAGTTTTACCCGATCCGGATTCGCCTGATATGGCAATCATCATCTTAGGTTTGGGCTGTTTCAAAATCATTTGAATGATTTGCTCGCCGGCCTCCCGGTGCTTTTCGGTGATTAACAATACATCTCCTAACATAGTATGATAAATTAAGTAATTGTTTATAATTTTTTAATATATCGTATAATACTCTTTATTTGTCATTTATCCTAGGCTTAGAAATGAGCTTCAGTTCATTCCATTGATTAGCAGTTAATGAATATTGCTGTTGATTCAGCACTAATACCACCTCTTTTTCAGGTCTTACTTTTATCCTGTCATGCTCTAATTGGAAGTGATATTCAATCTGTTTAAAATGAATATTGAAGCTCATTTTTTTCCACTGTTTAGGCAGATCGGGTGTCAGGCTGAGATATTTTTCCCTGTAGTTGATCCCGGCATAGGTAGTCAAGGCTAGTAGAACGGTACCGGCCATCACGCCTGTATGTATTCCTTCAGCGGTAGTGCCTCCTTGTATATCCACATAGTCGCTGGCCAAAGCCTCCTGATACAGCTTCCAGCTCAGCTCACTATCGCCTGCCATAGCAGCTAATCGTGCATGTACCACCCTGCTCAGCGTTGACCCATGACTGGTACGCGCAAGGTAATATCTCAGATTTTTCTCTATATAATCCAAAGGCATCTTATAACCCAATGTGTGTAAAAGGGTATCTACCTCTTTTTTGGTCAGATTATAGAAAGTCATCAAGGTATCAGCCTGTTTGGCCACTTTGTAGTCGTCAGGTGATTTGCCCTCCGCTTTCAGGATGCGGTCCATCCGATAGATATTAGTATATTTTTTGCGATAATACTCCCAATCTAATTCTAACAAATCGAAGTAACCGTCAAATTGGGCGATGATCCCTTGTTCGTTCATTGGAACGGCTAATTTTGATCTGATTAACTTCCATTGTGCAAGTTCATCTTCATCAAAACCTTTTTCTTTTATCGCTTGCCAACCGGTTATTGCAACTATATCTTGCGCTTTAGCAAGCATCCAGGCTACCATCAGATTGGAATACGCATTGTTTTTCAGTCCTCCTTCTTCTTTACCGGGCATATGTTCATGGAACTCATCCGGTCCCATCACACCGGAGATCTCATACCGATCGGTTTTTGGATCATACACAGCTTTATGTGCCCAGAAACGGCATATTTCAAAAAACATCTCCATTCCATACTGCTTCATAAACTGGTTATCATCAGTGATCCAATAATAGTCCCAGATATTATATGCCACAGCTAATGATACATGCCGTTGCAAGGCGCTGTGGTCGTCGCCCCATTCTCCTGTAAGCGGGTTCAGATGTACTATCTGCGTTTCTTCCCTACCATCGCTGCCGCTCTGCCATGGGAACATAGCTCCTTTGTATCCATGTGCTGCTGCATATTCACGGGCTTTGTCCAATCTTCTGTACCTATACATGAGCATAGACTTAGCTACTTCGGGTAAATGCAGATCATACAAAGGCATGATGAACAGCTCATCCCAAAACACATGTCCACGGTAAGCTTCTCCGTGTAAGCCACGTGCAGTGATACTGGCGTCAAGATGTGTATTAACAGGTGAAACTGAAACCATCAGATGATAAAGATGGAGTCGTAACAGCCTTTGCGACAGCCGGTCGCCTTCTATGCGCACATCAATCTTATCCCAAATCTCCTTCCAGATATTTCCACTTTCACCTAACAAGCTGTCAAAATCTATGTCCTGACGCACAGCTTGCATAGCAATTGAAAGGGTATCCTTTTCCAACTCTTCCTTATCACAACTGATGGAAATTATCTTCTCCACTTGTATAAGCTGACCAGCCTTCAGCTTTATGCTTGCCGTTTCATACACATGATTTGTATTCAGTTTAGCAAGTTTTGTCGGAAGAGCAACATCCGCATCGGACGTATAGGTATGTCTGGTTGACAGGGCAATTGTATGTTGGGATTGAGTGGTTTGGGCAACAAGGAATAATATATTTTCCTTTGTTCCTGTCTGGATAATATTCAAATGTGTTTGATTCAATGTCTTATATCGTTCAACCCCAGCATTTATCACCGCACCGTCAATACCACTTCGTATCTCAATCAACCCATCATAATTCAGCGGTTTGATCGCATACTGCATAGCTGCCAGATGCATCTGCTTCATACTTACGAAGCGTTTGGAATGAATATATGTTTGACGACCTGTGTCGTCCTCTACTATCATCTCCCGCTCCAACAGGCCGTTATTCAGGTGTAGCTGTCGTTTTATAGAGAGAATATTCAATGTGTTTGGATCAATCCATTCTCCATTATCTATCCTGAAGCTAATGGTGAGCCAGTTCGGTATATTGACAAAATCTTCATTTTCGATATCCCTGCCTGCTATGTGTGTGATCAGCCGGTTGTAAAGTCCTGCCATATAGGTACCTGGATAGTTGACAGGATTAGCTTTGGTTTCTTCTATAGCTCCTCTGGTTCCGAAATAGCCGTTTCCTATAGTCAGCAAAGCTTCTCTGGAGCGTTCTTTTTCGGGATCGTAGTCGTAATAGGTAATATTCCAACTATCTTTCTCTATTCCATATGCAAACCAATGGTTGATATCGGATAGGCCAAACTCATCCATATCATTCACTACTATATCAGCTCCGCCCTTATATAACTCTTGATGATTATTTTCCCGGGCCAAACCGATGACTAATCCAAAATTTCCTTTTCGGCCGGCTTGCACACCCGACACTGCGTCTTCTACTATGACTGTCATGGCTGGTTCGCATCCTAGATTCTCAGCAGCGGCAAGAAATATATCTGCTTCTGGTTTTCCATGCAGCCCTAGTTCGGCTGACACTACACCATCTACCCGTGTTTCTATAAGATGCGTCAAAGCGGCTGCTGTTAACACCGCTTCACAGTTTTTACTGGATGAGGCCACCCCTACCCTATACCCTTGTTCTCGAAGCTCCTGCATCAAGGCTACCGTAGATGGATATACCGAGACCCCGTCGCGTTGCAACACATAGTTAAACAGGTCGTTTTTCCGGTTTCCCAGACCACAGACAGATTGGGTATCTGGAGCATCATCCGGATTTCCGTACGGTAATACAATATTACGTGAGGCTAAAAAGTCGGCCACCCCTTTGTAGCGGGGCTTCCCATCCACATACGGAAGATAGTCTTCAGCATGGGTAAACTCCCTGAATACCGTGCCGATAGATCGGGCATGATGCCGTAAAAATTCGTCAAACATCTGCTTCCATGCAGCACTGTGAACATCAGCCGTTTTAGTAATCACTCCATCTAAGTCGAAAATCACTGCCTGAAATTTTTTCTTACTTCCCATCATTCGTTCTGCTTACTATATTTGTATTGTACCAGGTATTTAGTTTAAGTTATTTTAAACCAATGATATGCATAAGGCTCCATGGGTAAGGACCTCAAGGAATAAGGCTGAGCTGTCAATATATCAGTAGCCATTTTTTCAACTGCGTTGATCTGTATCAGTTGTTTGCTATCAGAAAGATTTTGGACTATCAGCATTCGTTCATTTTCCAATACTCGTTCATAAGCGAGGATGTGGTCATTTTTCTCTTCCTTGGAATATGCATCCACAAACCGGATGGCCCCTCTGCCAAACACTGCATACTGCTTGCGTTGTTGCAACATTTGATGTAGCCTGTTCCATACTTTAGCCTGAAACGTATTGGAATCAGCTAATTGATTCATTCTCAACTCCCAATTCACCGGACCTCTGACTAAAAAACGGGTATCATCTTTTCCGACAAAGGTTTTCATCTGCTGGTAGTACTGCGTATCGTTTTCTTTTCCAAACTCATCACCGTAATAGATCACCGGTGTAGCCGGCAGGCTGAATATCATGGAATATGCTAATCCTATACGCCTTTCATCGAACTGAAAGAGGTTTGCAAGGCGTGCTGAAATACCTTCTCCCATCCTAAAGTCCCATTCAGGTTCATGGCAGTATTGCTCATGTATGTATTTACGGTCTTCTTCTGAGACATATACTAGTTCAAGGCTTAGCTCGTCGTGACATCGAAGGAATGTGAACCATTGGCTGTTGGCAGGTATCTCTGGCGTAACCTGTGGGCTGAGTATATGGCGTATTGGCTGACTGCTTTGCATTGCGATAGCTTTATAGAACATAGGCATCACCGGAAAATGATAGGCGGCATGGCACTCATCACCATCTCCCAAATACTCTACTACAGCGGCGGGTTTTTGACAAGCTTCGGCTAACAATAATGTGCCTGGTTTTACATAATCTAACACCGCTCTGAAAAACTTTACTATCCAATGAGTCTGAGGCAGATTCTCGCTATCAGTTCCATCTTCTTTCCAAAGATACGGAATGGCATCAGCTCTGAATCCATCCACACCTAACTGTTGCCAATAAAGCAGGTTTCTGGTCATCTCAAGCAACACAGCAGGATTTCGGTAGTTCAGGTCTGGTTGAAAGTTGAAGAACCTATGAAAGAACCAACTATCACCTACTTTCTCCCAGTTACTGTCTTCCATCCCTTTAAAAATAATACGGGCATCTTTATACAGCTCAGGATCTTTTGTCCAGATAAAATAATCCCGATAAGGATTGTCTTCCGATTTACGCGCTTCTACAAACCAGGGATGCTCTTCAGAGCAATGGTTGATAGCTATATCAAAAATTACCCGTATCCCACGCTGATGGGCTTCTTGCAGAAACGAACCAAACACTGTTTCCTGCTGCTCTTGGGTAAAATCAATATCCAACCCTAATAAGTCGTGACGGATGCGATCGTAATGACGGATATCAAAACCGGCATCGCGCATAGGACTGTCAAGTATAGGCAACAACCACAAACAACTAACACCTAATTCTTGCAGATAATCTAATCTGGCGCTTAATCCATGAAAGTCTTTGGCAAACAGATCTACATAAAGCGAATACACCACTATATCTTTATACCATAACGGATCCTGCGTTAAGGAGCCATCAGACGGTTTGAGATCCAGCATAAAGTTATCTAACAAATCAGTAGGCTGTTGAGGATATAATGCCTTCCATAAATCGTATATCCTTTGTTTACTATTCATAGTCAGTTATTTATATTTATTAAACTGAACCACAAAAATAGCTGATTTATAACTCACTTGCTGAAAACACCGATAGAAACGGGGATACAACACTTGCAAACGATCCCGATTTTTTTACTCTATACTTAGACCATATTAAATAGTATGTAGAATTTCTGATACTTTTAAGCATATACTACATCTTATAGTCATTTTCTATATATTGAAAAATAATTATGTTATTTTAATGATAATCAATAGTTTTTGTTATTTAGACTATCTCCGAAAGCTGATAAGGTATATTTGAAACAGAATATTTGTACTAAGTTGATACCTGTTAAAAAAACCTACTTTTGTAGGAAGTATGAAAGTTAAATTGAACCTATTTTAAACACAGCCTGTTATGAAAAAATTTATACTCATTTGTTTTGTTTTATCTTTTGCGTTGTCTTCCTGGTCACAAACTATCGTAAGTCGTGCTTTTCTTGGGGAAGACGGTCAGGTGCTTCGTGAGGACAAAGTTATTGATCATCATCCGTTCGCACATCATGCACCCTCGAGCATACAACAGATGGCGGGTTTCCCAAAAAAACTTCCTGTACATCCTAATTTCAAGAATATGCGTAATGTCACTTTAGCCGATATCACCGGCGACGGCAAAGAAGAGATACTTGCCGCCACTATGAGTCATTTAAGAGTATTCAGATTTGACGGAACCCTGCTATGGGAAAAGCAGCTCACGGGTACTCCGGTGTATCCTCCTGCTGTGGCTACGATGGATGCAAACGGTACCATAGGTATTGTACAAGTTACAGGTGGAGTACCAAATAACGGAAGAGTATATTATCTTGATATCAATGGAAACGATATGCCCGGATTTCCGCTTTCGTTCCAAAACCATTGGGTCATCTGTTCTGCAGCTTTAGCTGATGTGGATAATGACCAAGAAAAAGAGATCATTATTCATACACGTACTTCTAATGATCTGCATGTAATCAAACAAGATGGCACAGTACTATGGACTGTAAATATAGGTGGGACACCTGCTATCACTCCTTCGGTAGGCGATATAGATGGCGATGGCATACCTGATGTTATCACTGGTACTTCCAATGGATTATTGCATGCATTCAACGGGCCTGATGGCACTTATAAACCGGGTTTCCCAACAGAGGCCGATGAATCAGGGCTGAGCTATCAGTCGCCACTACTTGTCGATCTTGATAATGATGGGACACTGAGCATAGCGGGCGTTACTCATGGCGACAATCCCTATTTCTATGTGCGCAATAGCGATGGCAGTTTCAGAGACGGATGGCCTATACCAATACCGGATGATTATTGGAGCTACTCCCCACCTACTGTGGTAGATATCTCTGGCGATAACGATTTCAGAATATTTACCAGCCGTCCTACAGGCGAAGAGGCAATGCCAATGTTATACGGTTTTCATGCGGATGGAAGTATGATGGACAATTTCCCTATCGAGAAATCAGGTGGTTTAGAATCGCCTATATGTGTAGCCGATATCACAGGAGATGGCATGCACGATCTGATCTTCGGAAGCAATCTGATGGTTGAAGAATATGGCTTTATCCATGCCTATAAGATGGATGGAAGCGGAGAGATCGATGGATTCCCACTTCGTCCTAAAGGGTTTACATATATGAACGGCCCCACCCTTGGCGATGTGAACGGCGATGGTATGTTAGACCTGGTTTCACTATCTTATGAACTTACTTTTACACCTGCCGACTCATGCTATATCAATGTGTATGAATTAAATATCCCAGTGGAAGAAGCAGATGTATTGTTTGGAACGTATAAAGGCAGTAACGACCGTACTGGCTTTATTCCACGTACAAGCGAAGCGGCTGAGGTGAGTGTGCATCCGGAATCTCTGACACAAACCCTGACTCCCAATCAAACAGCAGTACAGCAATTATCACTTAGTAATCATGGATCATCAAGCCTGAACTTCGAAGTATTTACTCAAACGAATGCGATACGGGATCAGAGTTTATCATCCACTATAAACAGCCATGCTGAAAAAGTCTTGTCAGTGTATGATCAGGCATCTACCAAAGAAGCATATACCTGTATTGCCAATGTTACTATGGGCAGTATTAACAACAGCAGTAGCTGGCAAAACGGAGTAGCGGACTACACCGCTTTGTTCACTGAGATTGAGAGTGGTGACAGTGTATCCATCATCCTCACTAATGGGAATCCATCGCCTGGCGACCAAGCCTCTGTGTGGGTAGACTGGAACAGTGACTTTGAGTTTGCTGTGGAAACAGAAGAAGAATATCCACTCGTTAGTCATGATGCGGGGAAGACCTTTGTTGGTTCTATCACTGTTCCAGATGGCACTGTCGATGGAATTTATCGCCTTCGCATACGCCTGACTTATGACCAGTATCCTCAACCCTACGGTGAATCGCTTTTTGGTGAGATAGAAGATTATTCTATCAAGGTGGTAAATAAATCATACGATAATTGGTTGTCGGTTGAACCTGCTTCAGGAACTCTTGAACCTGATGCGACAGCAAGCATAGAGGTGCTGTTTGATTCATACGACTTAGACCCGGGGCAATATACTGCTACAGTCCTGTTTGTTTTCGACGATGCAGCACATACAACCCTTAGTGTAGCTGTAACACTTCAGGTCAGTTCACCCGATCTGCCTAAACCACAACATCCCAGCTCAACCAATATCGGCCATGCCGTGCTGATTACCTGGGACACCCCTGAGATGGAAGGCGGAAACTATACTCTGACCGGTTATAAGATTTACCGCGATGGAGTTCAAATTGGAACTACATCAGATCAGGAGTTAGAATTTTTAGATGAGGAGGTAACTCTCACCACTTATATGTATGGAATTTCGGCAATATACGGTGAGCCTCAGCCTGGCGAATCGTATATGGCACATACAACTATTACTGTGTATGAGCCCGTTGGAATGCCATTCATAGAAAACTGGAACGAAGCTAACTTTACTGCCCATAACTGGAGCTTTAGCCCCATTCAAAGCAACTGGACAATAAATGAAACCGAAGGGAATCCAGAGCCAACAGCCGAGTTTACAGGGGATCCAGAAATAGTTGACTACAGAATTGCGCTTAAAAGTCCGGTCATTGATGCAAGAGATGTTACTGAGAATTTGTTTCTACAGGCTGATCTAACTCTTAATGACAACGCCGCCTCTGGCACCGAGAGTTTAGAGATATGGATATGGGATGGAGATAACTCTGCATGGGAATTGATTGATTCGTTCGTTAATTCAGGTACTTTTTCATGGGAGACCATACTCTACGACATAAGTGCATATGCCAAAGGCAATTATACGCTCGTTAAATTTGAAGCAACAGGTCAGGCATCCACCTCAATCAACGAATGGAGAATAGATAATATACGCATTTTTGAAAGCGATCTTGCACCCGAAATCACAGTGATTCCCACTCAGATATATGAAAATTTCCATAGCATAGGAGAAATAAAAACTCAAGCCTTGTTTATCACCAATATTGGCACAGCAAGCCTTGATTGGTCTGCCGAAATTGAATATGAAGATCAGGTTCAGACCTCTATCCTTTCACAACCGAAACACACTTTGGATCAAGTAGTGTTGAAAAACAATCACACTCGTGGCATTGATGACTGGCTAAGCCTGAGCACCTATAGTGGTTCTATCAATCCGGGAGCCACACAAAACGTGACAGTCATCATGAGCTCCGAGGATTTGTGGAACGGATCTTTCACAGCCAATATCATACTGAGCAGTAATGATACCAACACCCCCGAACTTTGGATACCTGTTTATATAGATATAGTTGTTGGGATGGAAGAAGAATTGGCGGATGCTGTCAAGGTATATCCTGTACCAGCTTCAACTTTATTGAACATCAAGTTTGCCGATGGATTTGAAACTATACGTCTGATCAATTCGATGGGGCAAATGGTGTATGAGCAACATATAGTTCATCACCAAAGTATTACTCTTACTCTTAACGGATTGGCTTCGGGTGTATATACTCTACAATGTATGAGCCGCACAGGCAACAACCTGCATAAAACCATACTCATAACGCCCTGAAACTATCTATAAAAAAAGGGAGGTAACCTCCCTTTTTTAGTAGCCATATATCATATATGCTGATATCTAAAAATTAGCTCGTACCGAGAACACGAAATTGCGTCCGGGGGCTGAGATTCCGGAGCTATAAGGTCTATACCTTTTATCGGTTAAATTTTCTATACCCGAGCTAATAGTAAATGTTTGCGAAAGCAGATATTCGGCTTTAAAGTTCAATGTATTCCATGCGGGTGCCCAGGTGTTTCCGTCGGCATCTTTGGCATAAAGCTCGTCTTTGGTTTTCTCACCGAAAGGCAGGTCTTCATGTGTCCGCTCGGCCATATACATCGAATATAGCTGCATGCGCAGTTTATTTGTTTTATACTGCAGGCGTGTTATCCCAAACATGGGTGGTGCATGTCGCGAACGGCTTGTTGAGCCGTCGTCCAACTCTTCTATACCGTATTGGTAGTTCAGGTCAGACATGATGCTAAAGCCAGCAGGCAGTTCAATTTCTAATCCAGCCTGGATACCGTACACATAAGCACTTGCAGCATTTTGTATCGCTTGTACACGGCTCATCTGGCCATCGTACACTATGCTGTCCAACCCTCCAAGATGATAATCACGTTTTACCATGGCATGGTCTAATATTGTATAATAGGCTGCTAAATCAATCTTGACCCTTTCGCCGAATTTTTTTGCTACACCTATGTCAAAGTTATAGGCATATTCAGCTTTCAGATCAGGATTAGGTACGGTTACACCACCAGCTTCCGAGTCGAATACTTTTCCGATATCATCCACATTAGGTGAGCGGAAAGCGGTACCAAAATTAGCACTGAGTACCCATTCCTGATTCGGGCGATAAACGCCACCAATGCTTCCGGTGAGTGCCCCGTTGTTGATAGAGGCCTCGGTAAAGGGAAAAGGATAAAAGTCAATATTAGGACTAAAATCGGCATTGATAATAAACTGGTTATATCGCAGACCTGCTAATGCAGTGAAAGTATTTGAAACGGTCACTTCGTCGTTGACATAAACAGCCAAAGAGCTCCAGTCGGATTTAGGATAACGAGAAGCACTAAGCTCTTCTATAGCTGTCGTCATATTGGTTTCAGTACCTTTAGATACCACATCATCATATATAAATTCGGCACCGTAATATAGCTTATGTTGTTTGCCCAAAGATTTTGTCAGATCAAGATTCACCGAGTAGGCTTCTACATTTTCTGTATTCACCCTGCGTTTCTTATTGTTCAATGCCCGGTCCATACGGCTCTCCTCAAACGATTGTTGTGCCAGCCTGAGGATCATCTCATCATACAATAAGGTATGTTGGGTATTGGTCAAACTAAAATTATTCATCATCCACTTTTGAGGGCCATAAAACCATTCGGCATAACGTAGTGTTCCGTTACGCATTCGGTTATTACGGTCGTAACGACCATAAGGCGAGGTCTCGGAATAATGAAACGCATATTGAAAATCCCATTTATCGTTGGGTCTGAACCGGATCTTTTGCATCATATTCATTTGTGAATATGCCGATGGTATTTGCAGCAAAGGATCTTCCTGATTTAATATCCTATCAATACTGTCAATACGTTGCACATAGATGGGCTTGATATAATCGTCCGGTCCGTGGCTTCCTTGTTTGAGGTGATCAAAATCCCAGTAACTGATACTGGTTACCATTGCCCATTTTTTCCATCCTACATTCGCATCAAAATGAGCAGTTTTCTCATTGTTAGCCGATGAAAACCGGCTGACCACCTTACCTTTGACAAAGGGCTGATCGGTATATGAGAGTTGGGGTGTCAGTGTCTGGAAGCTCATCACACCTCCTATGGCATCGCTTCCATAAATCACCGAGCCTGGGCCAAAGACTACCTCAGTGTTTTCAGTTGCAAAAGGATCCAGGTTAATGACATTTTGCAAGTTACCGGCTCTGAAAATGGCACTGTTCATACGTACTCCATCCACAGCATACAGCAGTCGGTTTGTAGCAAAACCCCTGATCATCGGGCTTCCACCACCCTGTTGGCTCTTCTGTATATAGACCTTACCTGAGACACCAAGCAGGTCGGCTGCTGTCTGAGGCTGCTGAAAAGCTACCTCCTTAGCCGAAACAGTCGAAATCTTAGCTGGGATCTTAGTTGATGACTGATGCCGCTTCGTTGCCGATACTACAATCTGATCTAAATTGATATAAGAACGCTGCAACTTCAACTCAAAACCAAGCTTCTGAAGGTCAGCAAAACTGACTGTCTCGGTTTTATAGCCTAATAAGCGAACCTCAATCTTTTCAGATGCAGCAAAAGAAGCCAGATCAGCCTGGCCCTTGCCATTAGTCATTGTAAAAGCCTTGGGCGATTCACTTGAAAAAGTGACTAAATCTAATGGCTCATGAGTTTCATTGTCAATAACAGTTACTATCTGAGTATATGCAGACATAGAAAAACTTATCATGAACCCAATTAATATGAGTTTTATTTTCATTCGTGTAAAGTAGTTAGTTAATAAAAAGAAAAATATCTCTCTCACTGTATGTGCCAAATAAGCAATGCCTTTCAGACATACAGCAAGATATTAAGCTACAAAAACACGTTTTTGGGAGGGGGTAATAAAGGAGTATGTAAAACTGATTGATAAAACGATATCAGATGACAAGCAAATTGCTGTGAATCTGTTTTGAAAGTCAACTCGTTTACTTTATTTCCGACAAAATAAAGAGAAAAATAAAAACTATTGAGTTGTTGCTTTTGTTCAAGCCGTCTGGCATTTTTTTTCATTGCAAAATCCATCAACCCAGCTATCTGCCTGTTGAGCTGTGTCTCTTCTTTATCCCAATAACACCAATAATAGGTAGTATCACCATGATTTTCACTATCATATATGTCATACATCTCCCCTTCAAACTCAAACTCACGGGAATGCTTCCACTTTAAACGACTTGTTTTTTCTGCTTGAGTAAACTTTAGCATGACAAGCATTTCCTTAGGGATGCCGTCCAACATTTTCTTCTTGACAGATTTTCGGATCTGTTTCCTTTGTAGCTGTAAAAATCCGTAATGCATTGGCAGTGGAGCTACAAAACAAAAAAGAAGAAAAACACCTATAATCCGGTTTTTCAACAATTAATTCTCTGTTTACCCTGAATTAAATCGTCCAAAAGTAGGAATTATCAGAAAACTATCAGGGATGACAAGAAAAAAACATGGATCAAACATATTTTGTCGCAATGCTGATCTTTGAACATATGATCATTCATAAACAGATATACTTCATGGCTATCATATCTGATGAAGTGCCTGAGATCACAAAAAATGTATAGAATGTCTTATTATTTTGGTATAAGTTACTACTTCTCAATTTTTTTCGATATGAATGAAGTTTAAAAGTTTTTTAATATCATATTTAGTTTATTTTCCGATAGTTAAGGCTTAGAATAAAAGAAGTTTTTAAAGATATAACCATCTTATTGGTTTTATCTTAATAAAAGAAACCTTACTTTTGGCTTCATATTTTTTTTGTTTCATTAAACATCCTACTCGAATGAAAAAAACTACCTTTTCAATTATTTTAGTTTGTTCACTTCTGTTTGGCTTTGGGTATCAAGGCATTAGTCAGGCCTATATGGTAAAGCGTGGCGAGCGTCCAACTATTGATCTGAACCAAGTTCCAAAAGAAGCTTACGAGCACAACACTATCATCATCAAATTAGCTGAATCACAAGATAAAGCTATAGAAACTTTAACGCATTCAAGTGGCAAGCAAGCTGTAGCACTCTTTGGGATAGCGCAAGTGGATCAGTTAAATATGCAGTATGCCGTTCAATCTGTGATGCCTCATTTTGCTACTAATGCCACTGTTTCTAAATTCACCGAACGTCATAAAGCATGGGGTTTTCATCGCTGGTTTAAGTTGGATTTAGAAGAAAGTGACGACATAGTAAGCATCGTCATGGCATACAGGTCATTGCCTGAGGTAGAATGGGCTGAGCCGGTTTATAAGAAACGACTAATCGCCCCTGTTGGAGAAGAGGTGCTTATAACAGCAGAAGCCGACCCGAAAGGAGCCGAATGGTTCCCTAATGACCCCCGCTTTAACGAGCAATGGCATTATCATAATACCGGGCAACAAGGCGGGACAGCCGGCAGAGATATTGACCTGCCCGAAGCATGGGAAATAGAAACAGGGAATAGCGATGTGATCGTTGCCGTTATAGATGAAGGCGTACAGTACACACATCCCGAATTAGCCGGTAATATGTGGGATGGCATAGGATTTAACTTTGTCAACAACACTAGTAATGTCGTACCTGGGAATCATGGGACACATGTGGCCGGTACTATCGCAGCCGAAAACGACAACAATCTGGGAGTTTCAGGTATAGCAGGAGGTACAGGCTCAGGCGATGGTGTGCGAATTATGAGCTGTCAGGTATTTCAAGGCTATTCCAATGGAGGATTCCATATAGCACCCGTATGGGCTGCTGATAACGGAGCTTCTATCTCACAAAACAGCTGGGGCTATAGTTATGCCGGTACTTTTGAACAGTCAGTGTTAGATGCGATAGACTATTTTAACGCCAACGGAGGAGGCGACGCCTTAGATGGTGGAATAACCATCTTTGCAGCAGGGAACGACGATTCCCAAGGTCAATGGTATCCCGGATGCTATTCAGGTGCATTTGCCATAGCAGCTACCAATAATCAGGACAAGAGATCATGGTACTCGAACTATGACACCTGGGTAGACATCTCAGCACCTGGCGGAGAAACTAATACAGTTACCGAAAGAGGTGTGCTAAGCACTTTAACTTCTAATAGTTACGGATTTTACCAGGGTACATCAATGGCCTGTCCACATGCATCTGGCGTTGCCGCTTTGATGATATCTATGGCTTACGGCCTATTATCCAATGAAGATGTAGCTGAAATACTTCGCACAACTACCGACGATCATTATGATGTGAACCCTAGCTATATAGGGAAATTAGGTACGGGACGGTTAAATGCTCTCAACGCATTGTTAGAAACCCAAAACTACCTGACTGGCGTAACTAATCCACGATCTTTCAAAGCCACAGGCATAAGCACAAATACCATTGAGTTAGAGTGGAATTTGAACCCCGACAACAACAATGTACTCATCCTTTGGTCAGCAGACGGCACTTTTGGTGAGTTGCAAGATGGCACTACCTATAATGTGGGTCAGGCAATCAACGGTGGAGGTATAGTCCTTTATAAAGGTAATAACACTGAGTATACACATAACGGCTTAGAAGCCAATACAAAGTACTTTTATAAGGCATTCTCCTTTAATGCAGAAAACACTTATTCCAGCGGGAAGATAACCTATGCATGGACTCAATGTGACATACTTACCGAGTTGCCTTATTTTCAGGACTTCAACGAAAGTGCAAGTCTCCCTAACTGCTGGGACGTACAGGATAATCAAGGGAATGGTCAAGTGTGGGCATTTGGGACTATCAGTGGAGGTCTGACCGGAACTACAGGAAATTATGCATATCTTGACAGCGATGGATTTGGCAGTGGCAACACACAGAACACCGACCTGATATCACCACTGTTCGACCTAAGCGAGTACATGGAGGTTGAAATAGAATTCAAACATTATTTCAGATCCTATTCGAATAATGTAGTCAGCTTCCACTACTCAATAGACGGAGGCAATACATGGACACAAGTAGAAAGCTGGTCAGCAACAACATCCAACCCAGCTAACTTCACTGTTACTATTGATGAACTTACCGGTCAGAGTAATGTGCTGTTAAAATGGAATTATACAGGATCGTGGGGCTATTATTGGTGTGTGGATGACGTTTCAATCACAGGCGAAAGCAATATCCCGGGAGCACCTACTACAGTAACTAATCCCAATCCGTCGAATAACGCTGTCAACGTAGCTACAGATGGGCAACTGAGTTGGTCATGGGGTAACAACACTAATAAATATGATCTCTGGTTTGGAACAGCCAACAATATGCAGCTTGTCGTATCTCAAGCCGATGCCGGAAGCCAGGGAACAACCGGAAGCTATAGCTATAGCAATCTGCAAACCAATACTATTTATCAGTGGCAATTAGTATCGTACAACACTAATATTGGCATGGAGAAAAACGGACCTGTTTGGAGTTTCAGAACAGAGTTTGATGTAATCAATCCACCTTATTTTGAAGATTTTGAGGCTGAGTTTCCTCCATTAGGATGGACTATATATGATGTGGATGGCTCACCTAACGTACGTACATGGGAAGTTTCAACGGCACAAAATCATACTCCGGGAGGTAACAGATCGGCATTTCATAATTACGGCCCCAGCTCACAAATCGAAGATGGATGGCTTGTAACACCTAAGTTAGCACTGCCCGCCAATTCAGGAATAAATTTAAGCTTCTGGAATTACAACACCTTCCCAAGCTGGTATGAGAAAAATAGCGTACTGATAAGCGCAGGTGACGGCACACCACAAACCGGCAATTTTGTTGAGCTTTGGTCACCCGCTTCAATCACCTCTGCATGGACAGAGACCAATATCGACCTTTCTGTGTATGCAGGACAAGAAGTGTATATCGCATTCCGTTATCAAGGAAGCAACGCACACGCCTGGCATGTAGATGATGTAGAATTCAGCCTTACTGTAGCCGAACCGGTGATCAATATCAACCCTATGCAACTTAACGAGACTCTGTCAACAGGACAGACATCCGTCAAACAGCTTACAGTATCAAACACCGGAGCAGCTGATTTGGAATTTCAGATAGAAGTCACGACTGAACAAAAGAACATACGCTTACTACCTGTAATCCAACAAGATTATTCAAAAGCACCTATACATTTTGATTGGAGCAGCATCGAATTTCAAAAAGCTAATAAGCAATCAAATAACAGCGCTCCGACACATATTACAGATGAAGAGATCATACGCTATGACAATGGAATAAACGATGATGCTATTGGTCTGACTAACGGAGGCACCTTTGAAGTAGCTGCCTACTGGCCTGCCTCTACTATGGCACAGTATGTCAATATGCAGCTTGAGAAAGTTGAAGTGTACATCAATGATGTCCCTTCATCAGCTGTTATTAAGATATACGGACAAGGCACATCATCCTCACCCGGTGCTTTATTGTATTCACAAAGCTTTAGCTCTACACCCGACACATGGATCACTGTCGAATTGGATACCCCTGTTGGTATCACAGGCAGCGATATCTGGATTGGGTACGAAGTAACTCATGATGCCGGTCAGTTTCCTGCCGGTTGCGATGCAGGCCCTGCCGTAGTTGGCTATGGTGATATGATAGCTCTTGGAGGTGCCTGGGATCCTATCTCTGTCATAGCAGGATTTGATGTGAACTGGAACATAGCCGGCTATCTTGTCGAAGACAGTGGTCCTGTAGGTGAATGGCTGAGTGCCTCACCATTATCCGGTACACTCACAACCGGACAAAGCCTCACTATTGATGTCAGCTTTGATGCGTATGGCCTCCCGACAGGAACTTATTCTGGAAGCTTAGTGTTCAGCTCCAACGACCCGACAAATCCTGTTGTTGAGGTACCGGTCACCTTAGAAGTAAGTGCTACTGCTGCTGTGATCACCCTTGATCCGGAATCCTTAGTGTTCTCCGTACCTGAAGCCGGAAGCCAGAACCTTACTCTTACTATTGGTAACACAGGTGATGCAGGCTTAGACTGGTCAGCCACGATTCAGTATCTGACACAGCTTACTACAGCTGCTATCAGTGTGCCTGAAGGGCCTGAGCCTGTAACGCAAGCTGATGTTAGCTTTGCTCTTGCCGGCACACAGTCCGGTGGCGCAGCTGCCACACACCAAAGCCGTGAGACTGTTATCCTCCACTATGATGGCGAAAATAATGATGCCATAGGCCTGGAAGGAGGTGGCTCTGCATATATTGCCGCACGCTTCCCAAGCGATATGGTCAGTATTTATGCTGGTTATACATTAGAAAGTGTAGATATATATATACATGATGTTCCAACTAATTGCATCCAATATATCTGGGGAGCCGGTACATCCACCACTCCTGGAGAAATATTACATCAACAATCATTCACAGCTACAGGCTATAGCTGGAACACCATTACTCTTTCTTCCCCTGTAACTCTTTCAGGGCAGGATATATGGGTTGGTTACTCAGGTACTCATGAAGACCAGCAATTTCCAGCCGGCTGTGATGCAGGCCCGGCTAATCCACAGGGCGACTGGATATCCGTTGATGGAATCAACTGGATTCACCTGTCATCATTTGGATTTAGTAACAACTGGAATATTCGTGCGTTGATCAACAGTGGAAGCGACTTCAACTGGTTGAGCTTCAGCCCCACTACAGGCTCTGTAGCAGCAGGTTCTACTCAAGATGTTACTGTTACTGCCGATGCAGCTGATCTGCCCGTGGGCGCCTTTAACGCTAATATAGTGATTGAAAGTAACGACCCCATCAATCCGGTTAAGATACTACCAGTGACATTGAATGTGCTTGTTGGTATAGACGAAAGCAGTATGGATCAGATCAGTGTGTATCCTGTACCGGCTAATAGCTTACTGAATATCAAATTGGTTGATGGCGTACGGCAAATACGAATGATCAATATGATGGGTCAGGTAGTGCATGAGATCGGTCTGAACGGTGAACTAAATAAAACTGTTGACCTGACTGGCTTACACAAAGGTGTATACACCTTGCAATTCATTAACACATTGGGCGAACCTTATCATAAAACTATTATTATTACTGAATAACAAGAAAAAATTTCTTAAGAAGGCCATTTCTAAACGAGATGGCCTTTTTTTATTTTCCAATTCGTTTCATCACTAATCCAACACTTTTACTAGTATAAAAAGTACTATTCACGCAGAACTTCAGGTAAATTCCCATACATTTGTCTTGTTTTTATCCCTACACATATGAAAAAGTATTTGCCCTTTTCAGTATTTCTTTTACTGATAGCCCTATTGATTGCTTCCTGTGCCAAGGTACCCCTCACAGGCCGCAAGCAGATCAACCTTATTCCTGGTTCTCAGATAATGAGTATGAGTTTTCAGCAGTACGATCAGTTTTTGAAAGAAAACCGGCTTTCTACCAATCAGGAGCAGACAGCTATGGTCAAACATGTTGGTCAAAAGATACAACACGCTGTTGAGAGTTATTTTTCCGAAAAAGGTTTATCCAAGCAGTTAAAAGGCTTCCAATGGGAATTTAACCTGGTTGATAGCCCAGAAGCCAATGCCTGGTGTATGCCTGGTGGCAAGGTAGTCTTTTACACAGGTATTTTACCTATTACAAAAGATGAGGCTGGATTAGCTGTAGTGATGGGTCATGAGATAGCACATGCCATAGCTGAGCATGGGAACGAGCGCATGAGTCAAGGCTTGATCACCGAGTTAGGAGGGATTGCCCTTTCGGTAGCCCTTCAGGAAAAGCCTGAGCAAACTCAGGCGCTATGGCTGACAGCCTATGGATTAGGAAGTCAGGTAGGTGTTATGCTTCCGTTCAGCCGGCTGCACGAAAGCGAAGCTGATCGCTTAGGCCTTATCTTTATGGCAATGGCCGGATATGATCCCGAACGAGCCGTGAGCTTCTGGCAACGAATGGCCGACATGAAAGGCGGACAAGCTCCTCCGGAATTTTTAAGCACACACCCTTCTGATGCCAAACGCATCGAACAAATAAAGAAATGGCTGCCCGAAGCTATGCAGTATTACAAAAAGCAAAGCACACCAACAAAAATTAAAATCAAATGAACCAAAAAACTATCTTATCTATACTAGGCATCACCTTGCTGTTTATCGGCTGCCAGAGTACAAAAACCACTACCCGAAGCATACCCGACTTCATACAGGAAGACCATGCCAGCACAGCATACCATTTTCCGCAAGGTACGTATTATCATTACGAATTTAGTGGTGAGAATATGTATGACTTTGATGAAAAGGCAGTTATCTCAAAATTATTAGCCGACAAGATCATTCCGCAGGATGTGTGGTACAAGCCAGGCTCTTCCAATTGCTCACCACCGGGTAGTGATATGGCAATGACAGTCATCGTAAGCCCTTCGTTGATCATCCGATTTGACAAAACAAACGACAAGATCAACGCATATGGGTTCACTGCTGCCGACGAGCCTTCCACAGGCGACTGTGCATATTACGTCAGGCATTACTCATTTAAATAAGCCATTATTTTTTACCCTTTGAAGAAGGTCTGAAACGATACACTACTGTCAGGTCTTTTTTATCCGGTTCGGGTATATCCCAGTATGGTTTCTCCTGATCAGGCTCTGCATCTGAATCGGGCTTATCATCTATCTCCGACTCAAGTTCCCATGAATATACTTTACGTTGAGGGCCTTCTTTTCTGTAGAAGAATGCCAGGATCAGGCCGGCAATCAGGCCACTGAGATGTCCTTCCCATGAAATATTCTGTTCGGGAAAAAACTGTGGGAAGACACCCCATATCATCCCGCCATACAAAAAGACCACCACAAAAGATAAAGCCATCAAACGAGTGTCTCGACGTAAAAAGCCACTTATCAACAAAAAAAACGCTAATCCATATATCAAACCACTGGCTCCAATATGATAGCTCCCACGAGCTCCCAACCATACCCAGATACCGGTAAGCAATACAATCATGATCGTTACCTTAGTGGCTATAGAGCGATAGAAATAGTACAATGCCGATCCTAATACCAACATAGGCACAGTATTGGCCATCAAATGCTTCCAGTCGGCATGAAGAAAAGGCGATAGTATAATACCGGGCAGTCCATCCACATGCAAAGGATGAATACCTAAGAAGGATAAACGGAAGTTCAGCACCCATTCGATAAATTTCACCAACCACATCAAAAGCACTAATGCAATTGGTACGAACAGGCTGTTGATCAGTTTTTTTTTCTCAGTAGTCATAGGCTTATCAGACGTGTAAAAATACTCAAAAGAAGCTTTGTATTTATCCGCCCAAGATATCTCTATCTGTAAAAGACAGTTATACTCACTCTTATCGCATTTATAGGATATTTTTTGAGTATTTTTGCATTAAATTCACATAGAATGGAACTTAATGCTTTGACGGCTATTTCACCTATAGACGGGCGTTATAGCGAAAAAACCAGACCGCTGTCTGCCTATTTCTCAGAATATGCCCTCATTCGTTATAGGATATTAGTTGAAACAGAGTACTTCATCGCATTGTGCAACCTAGCTTTGCCACAGCTTCAATCGTTCGACAAAGGCAAAACCTCCGTTTTAAGATCGCTTTATCTTGAGTTCGACATAAAAGATGCTATGGAAGTCAAGGAAATAGAGAAAACTACTAACCACGATATCAAAGCCGTTGAATATTTCCTAAAAAAGAAGTTCGACAGCATAGGACTTGTAGCTTTCAAAGAGTTCATCCATTTTGGACTTACCTCACAAGACATCAATAACGTAGCTTTGCCTCTAATGCTGCGCGATGCCTGGCACCATATAGTTCACAAACTCATTCTCCAGCTTTTGAATAAGATACGATCTCTGGCCGATGAGTGGCAGGCAGTGGCTATGCTTGCACGAACCCACGGACAGCCGGCTTCACCCACGCTACTAGGAAAAGAATTTGGAGTATTTGCCGAGCGTATTCAAAATCAGTTGGAGCTGCTTGAAAAAATTCCTTTCTCCGCTAAGTTTGGTGGTGCTACAGGCAATTTCAACGCACATCACATAGCCTATCCTGATATAGACTGGATCAGTTTTGCCAACCGCTTCATTGAAAACAATATGCAGCTTCACAGGCAGCAGACCACTACCCAGATCGAACATTACGACTATCTGGCTGCCTGGTTCGATGGGCTCAGCCGGATCAATACCATACTTATCGATCTGAGCCGCGATATATGGCTGTATGTGATGCAGGATTATTTCAAACAAAAAATCAAAGAAGGTGAGATAGGTTCCTCAGCTATGCCCCATAAGGTCAATCCTATCGATTTTGAAAATGCGGAAGGCAATTTAGGGATCGCTAATACACTGCTCAATTTTCTATCCGATAAGTTACCTGTCAGCCGGCTGCAACGCGATCTGACCGACTCTACCGTCAGCCGCAACATAGGTGTTGCCATAGCTCATACTACTCTTGCCATGCAAGGTATTATACAAGGTATGGGCAAATTAGTGATCAACGACTTACGAATAAAAGCTGACCTGGAGTCAAACTGGGCTGTGGTGGCTGAAGCCATTCAAACCATACTCAGACGCGAACAAGTGGAAGGAGCTTATGAGTTACTGAAAGAACTTACCCGAACCAATACCGTCATCACCAAGGACCGCATACATAAGTTTATTGAAAAGCTTCCTGTTTCCGATAGCGTAAAACAAGAAATGAAGCGTATCAGCCCACATAATTATACCGGGATCAGCCGATGAAAAAAAAACAAAATAACTTTTACCGCATCCTCTCATTTGCCAAACCATTTTGGAGTTATGCGCTTTTGAATGTGTTTTTCAATCTGTTGGTCATCGTATTTTCGCTGTTCTCATTGGCATTATTGGTTCCTTTCCTCAACCTGCTTTTTGGCACAGAGGAATTAGTTACTATCAAGCCTGCTTTTGCTTTCAACACGGATACCTTATTAGGGTATATGAATTATCTCATCAGCCGGATCATCATCAGTGAAGGGCATCGTGCTGCTTTGGTATTCATTTGTCTTGTGCTGATAACATCATTCTTCCTTCGTAATCTGGCCCGTTTTATGGCAAGCTATTTCATGGCTAATGTACGGGTTGGTTCTGTGCGTGAGATGCGTAACGCTATCTTTAGCAAACTGCTTATATTACCGCTTTCGTTTTATCATAAAAACAAGAAAGGCGACATACTCACCCGTATCACCAATGATGTACAAGAAGTGGAGTACTCCATTATGAACTATTTGGAGATGCTGATACGTGATCCGATTACTATACTTGCTTTTATAGCATTTATGTTTTCGATGAGCCCTCAGCTTACACTTTTTGTGTTAGTGATCTTACCTGCTGCCGGATTCATTATAGGGCGTATTGGAAGGGTCTTGAAAAAAGCATCGCGACAAGGCCAGCAACGCATGGCCGAGATGCTGTCAACCGTAGAGGAATCAATATCGGGATTAAGAATCATCAAAGCGTTTAATGCCATAGTATATTCTGATGAAAAGTACAGAGACCAAAATCGCGGATATGCCCGCATACTGACAAAGATTTACAGGCGGCGCGACCTCAGCTCTCCCATGAGTGAGTTCTTATCAGCCGCAGTAATAACTATCGTATTATGGTTCGGAGGAAATATGGTCTTAGCGGAAAACTCTAGCTTAGGCGCCGCTGATTTTATCACGTATATCATTATCTTTAGCCAGATACTGCCACCGGCCAAGTCTTTCTCACAAGGCTTTTACAGCATACAAAAAGGAATGGCATCGGTAGAGCGTATTTTTGAGATATTAGATGCGGAAGAGGTGATCATTGAAAAACCGGATGCATTGACCGTGACTGACTTTACCGACAAAATAGAATATCGCCACGTACATTTTAGTTATGGACATGATGAGGTGCTTAAAGACGTATGCCTGACCATTGACAAAGGCAAAGTCATTGCTATAGTAGGTGAATCAGGAGGAGGAAAATCAACTATGGTGGATTTGTTACCCCGTTTTTATGATGTAACCTCAGGAAACATATTGTTAGACGGCCATGATCTGCGCGATATGAAAATTGATGGATTGCGAAGCCTGATGGGTATAGTCACTCAGGAAAGCATCCTATTTAATGATACGGTATATAATAATATTGCTTTTGGTAGTGCTCATGCTAGTCCAGAGGCTGTAATAGAGGCTGCCAAGATTGCAAATGCCCATCATTTTATCATGGAGATGGCCTATGGATATGACACTACTATAGGCGACAGGGGTTCGAACCTCTCGGGCGGACAAAGGCAACGGCTGAACATCGCACGTGCAGTCTTAAAAAATCCTGCTATCCTTATCTTCGACGAGGCTACCTCTTCATTAGATACCGAATCGGAGCGATTAGTACAGGAAGCACTGGCCAAGGTGATGAGTAACCGGACAGCTATCATCATAGCCCATCGCCTTTCTACTGTCCAACATGCGGATGAAATTATCGTCATGCAAAAAGGACAGATAGCCGAGCGTGGCACACACGATGAACTTCTCAAGAAAGCCGGTGTGTATAAACGCCTGTATGATTTGCAATCATTTAATTGAGAAATGAATATGAGATTGGCGAAAAGGGCTTATTTTTGCCACACCCATACGGCCCCGTAGTTCAATGGATAGAATAGCAGATTCCGGTTCTGTCGGTTGGGGGTTCGAGTCCCTCCGGGGTCGCTAAAACCGTTAACAGTAATACAGTGTTAACGGTTTTTTAGTTAGCAACGCTAATAATCAGCTTAGCTACGACAAGGTAATACCAGTAAAAAACAATAATAATATCTGATATCCGACTATATGTGTTATAAGTTAGGGATCACCCAATCCCAACACAGTCATGAATTATTTTTCAATGTAGCAGATGCAGCCTCGTTAATTGCATTACTTTTGCGGCAAATTGCCAACAAAGAGACCAAAGGTAATCTATTGAACTAAATAACAATAATATAGGTCTGCAAATTACCCGAATATTCCATATACTGTATTATTCGATAATATTTTTTTTTATGATCAAAGATAACAGCCAGCAGATTGCGCTCACCTATGGCTCCGAGCAACTTACCTACGAACAACTATTCGGGAAGATAGATTATTTTTCAAGACTAACCACCATATCGCCTGGCAATCATATTGTACTTTTTTCTCACAACCGGCCTGCCTGGATTTACACCTTTTACGCCGTCTTGAAAAAACGTGGAATAGTAGTCCCCGTCGACTATATGTCATCAGCTTCAGAGCTAGCGCATATACTCGGTGATTGTGATCCCACAGCAATTTTCTGCTCCCAAGCCAATCTCGTGGTTCTGTATCAAGCTATAGGAATGGTAGGCTGTAGTGTCCCAGTGATTCTAATTGACGAGCATGAAGACTTCATTTGCAATCCTCAGACTACTTGCGGCATAAAAGATTTTCAAACAGATGACACAGCTGCCATCATATATACTTCAGGTACGACGGCTAATCCCTTAGGTGTCGAGCTCACCTACAACAATCTCATCTCCAATATTGAAGCTGTAAGCAAGCATATTCCTATTTATAAGCCCGACTCAAGGGTATTAGTGCTGCTTCCGCTACACCATATCTTCCCGTTGATGGGAACCATGATAGTACCACTTTATATTGGAGCGAGTATCTCCATAAGCCCGGGCATGGCCTCAGAAGAAATCATCAGTACCCTACAGGCTAATCGAATTACCATCCTGATCGGCGTACCCCGCCTGTATGCCGCAATCCATAAAGGGATTACAGAAAAGATTGGCCAAAGTACTATAGCATCAATACTTTTTAAGTTAGCAAGAAAAATCAATTCAAAGCGATTTTCAAAAACTATCTTCGGAACGGTTCATCGTCGTTTAGGCGGCTCTCTTGAGGTGCTTGTTTCAGGTGGTGCTGCTTTGGAAATCGAAGTAGGTAACGATTTTAAGACATTAGGATTTGAAGTACTTGAAGGCTATGGCATGACCGAGGCAGCACCACTGATAACTTTTACCCGTCCGGGAAGAGTCAGGATAGGATCGCCAGGTGAGAAAATGCCGGGTATTCAGATCCGTATCGAACAAGGTGAAATAGTGGCAAAAGGCGCTAATATCATGAAAGGCTATTATAAGAACCCCACTGCTACCGCAGAAGTACTCAAGAATGGCTGGTTATATACCGGTGACTTAGGTTATATAGATAAGGAAGGATACCTGTATATAACCGGAAGAAAAAAAGAGATAATCGTACTGCCAAATGGAAAAAATATCAATCCAGTTGAGTTAGAAGACTTGCTGCTCAACTCACCCTTAGTAAAAGACTGTGGGATTTTTTATCATGAAAAACAGCTTCAGGCATTGATACTTCCCAACCAGAAAGCTATGGCAGTATATCCCGGACGTACTACCGAAGATATTCTCCGCCATGAATTGATAGCTCCCTTTAATCGGCAAGTTTCTCCTTTTAAGAAAATTATGCGAATCCATATTACCGACAAGGAATTACCGCGTACCAGATTAGGGAAACTTCAACATTTTAAATTAGCCGGACTACTTCAGCAACAGCCTATAACAGAAATAGTACAGCCTGTTTTTATGCAACCGGAATACCAGATGATAGCAGGATACCTTGAAAAAGAAAAAGGGCAAAGGGTGCTGCCTTTTCATCATCCCGAACTTGACATAGGGCTTGATTCGCTCGATAAGATCGGATTTCAGGAATGGTTGCTGCACACTTTCGGGCTAAGTCTGCCTGCCCATCAGATAGCAGATTTTGTGAATATTGCCCAATTAGCCGAATGGGTTGGCAACCATAAAACAAAACTACAAGAGATTGATGTCAACTGGAAAGATATTTTACAAGAAAAATCATTGTTTAAACTACCTTCGACCTGGCACATCGGTAGTATTGCATTCAGGATTTCACGCTATCTGATCTACAGCTATTTCAGATTCAGTGCACGGGGTATGGAAAAAATTCCTGATGGGCCTTGCATCATAGCACCCAACCACCAAAGTGCATTCGACGGTCTTTTCGTTGCTTCAGTAATGAAAACTAAGCAGATCAGGGAAACATACTTTTATGCCAAGGAAAAGCATTTCAGAAAAAGAATACTCAAATTTCTGGCTGCAAAAAACAATATCATCATCGTCAACCTAAACCTCGATCTGAAACAATCCATACAAACCCTTGCAGAAGTCCTTCATCAAAAGAAAAAACTCATCATTTTCCCTGAAGGAACCCGCACTTTAACCGGTGAGCTAAGTCATTTTAAGCGCACTTTTGCTATTTTAGCACGCGAACTAAAAGTACCCATCATTCCGGTAGCTATTCATGGAGCCTATAAAGCCATGCCTAAAGGTAGATACCTTGCACGTTTTATGAGCAAAATCAAGGTAGAGTTTCTGCCCGCAGTTCATGTGGAAGACCAAAACTATGATGCGATTTGCCTGTTAATCATGAATCAGATACAAAATAGCCTGAATACCAGCGAAATATGATAAGCATATTGTTGGACATTTTGAGGCAACAAAAAACCACAGCTGCATTCCCCTATAATCCAATACAACTTATTTTATATCTTTGCAGCTTTTCCTGAAGAAGGTAAGATATTGATAGATCATTTTTGAATCAAACCATTAAAGTACGCATCAAGCTCCGCTGGATTTCATGCACTTATAAAACAAAACATTAGTAGTCATACGCATGCTATTGAAGAGAACCTCTTTGTTATTCTTACTCACACTTATCACTATATCAACCCATTCACAGGAGACTATCGAACACAACCAGGCTGTTTCTTTTGGAGTAGCCTACACAGGCGATTTATTGTCGAATTTCTCCGGAGGGATAAAAAAAGGGACCGCTTATTTAGGATTAACCGAACTAGATTTGACACTTAACACCGAAGCTGCCAGGCTATGGAAAGGTGGTACTTTTTTTCTGAAAGCCAGCAACACACATGGAGCTACACCTTCTGAAGATCTGATAGGCGACATACAGATAGTATCGAATATCGAAGCAGGCAAGCACACTTATCTGCAAGAGTTTTGGTTTAAACAGCAGATCAAAAATGTGGAAATCACAATTGGATTGCAAGATTTGAACGTGGAGATCACTCGTATTGCCAATGGCGAACTGTTCGTTCATAGTTCATTTGGAGTTCTACCTATCATAGCTCTTAATCTTCATGCCCCTATCTATCCGCTGACCTCCACCGGGATAACCGCCAAATGGAACATCAACGGCAACATGTCGTGGCTCAATGCTGTGTATGACGGAACACCTACCGATTTTGATTACAATCCGTATAACCTTAACTGGAGCCTCAACCAAGGCGATGGCGTGCTGATCGTTTCAGAATTCCAAAACCAGTTTGAAATACACGACAAAAAGGGAATCTATAAGGTAGGCGCCTTTATCCACAACCATTTTATCGAACGAACTTTCTTCTCCGATTTTCCTGATTCACTCAACACCAACACATCGGGTGCTTATTTGAATTACGAACAACAGCTATGGCATCAGAAGCACAAGGAGCTCAATGTGTTCGTACATACCGGATACAGTCCGTCAGAGATCAGTCTGAATTGTTTTTATTTCGGGATGGGGATCAACGCAACAGGCTTTTTAAGCAAGCGCAACACAGATATACTTGGATTAGCAGCAGCCTACGCCAAACTAAGTAATGGGTTAGGACATGAGACCATCATTGAGCTTAGTTGGAAACACCAAATTTGTTCATACTTTTTCATACAGCCTGACCTTCAGTATATTATACATCCGGCAGGCAGCTACAGTGGGTTGAAAAATGCGTTAGTAGGCTTGATGCGTATAGGATTTGAGCTATGAACCGTTTAGGGAGAAGATACGGCAAGCTATTTCGTTTACGCTTAAAACGACCTCATTAAAAGTTCTTACTGAAATACATATTCTCCGATTGAAACACTACATATAGTGTACGACCTTCGTCGTCTGCAAGCCTGAGCAGTTGTACCTCCTTATTGGTAAGTGCGTTGTAGGTCTTCACACCTGACTCGGCCAGATCCCATAAAGAAGCTCCATCTACAGGAAGCACTTGTTTTTCTTCTTTCTTCATCCAGCTTATTACCGATTGTGCCAGCTCCCTACCTCCTTCCACAGTTCGTTGGAAAGCTAAAAGAACCGATAAGTTACGACTCACTTCTTGTTGATTATTGAACTCAGCGTTCAAGGCTGCCAATAATTGTTCTCTACTTTCATGTTTTGGATCAACAATATGATACTGAGGCATATGAGAAATAATTGGCTCCGAATGTAGCTTTGCTGTCAGCATGGGTAGTTCCATCAGGTCGTACCGATTTTCTTCTGACAGCAATTCAGGTTCTGGTTTCACCTGAGGCATTAAGGCAACAGGTTTTTCCATGCGAGGTGTATGATCAGAAGTATGGGTCAGATCAATCTTATCCGGCACTGGTATCATGGGAAGACTGACCAGAACAGGCTGCTCAATATTGTGAGTAGGGTAGTTCACTTCCGGCATCAGCAACCAGCCTAAGCCAATAAGCAGCAACAAGCTCGCAGCTACTGCCACATACCTGTATAACCTGGTCTGAACCGGTATTAATGATTTCCGCAGCTGCGATTTGAAGGGATAAACCACTTGCGTGTCAGGCTTGAAATAAAGTTTCCCAAACAGTTGAAATTCTGGCTCCAACTCTGGATTTAGCTTCAGAAACTCTTGCAAGCTATTGGTTTCTGCTTCGCTAAGCGCGCCTTCATAAAATGCGATGAACCAATCATCGGTATTCTGCTCTGCAACAGTACTATATGTATGTAACTCAGGTCGTTTCAAACTTTCTTTATCTGGAAATTGGAGTGTAGTCTCAGATAATACCGGCAAATCACCGCTTAGGTCTTCCCAGGTGCCAAATTCAGGATGATCTAAGATAAACTGCTTCAGCAAAGCAGCTTCTGCTGCATTCAGCCTGCCTTCCCATAAATCAAGCAGCCAGGCTTCATATGTATGTTTGCTAAGCTTCATCTATTTATCCTCCAACACATAATCTATCTTAGTGATATAATTTCGCAAGGATTTTCTGGCTCTGAAAATATATACCTTTACCTGTGCTTCACTCAATCCGGTGATACCACCTATCTCATCGTAGGAATAACCTTCATAATCACGTAACAACACTACCGTACGTTGCTTTTCAGGCAAGGTACTCAACGCCTTGTTCAAAACCTCTTTCAGATCGCTATAGGTGTTAAACTCTGCTTCACTATTATGATGCCAGTCTTCTAACCTTGTCAAACGCTCTTCTTTTCTGATCAGATCAATCATGGTATGATAGGCGGTGGTAAACAAGTACGACTTGCTTTTATCGTAAGCGATATCAGATACTTTTTGCCACATACGTGTAAACGACTCCTGGACTATATCTTGTGCCATATCCTCATCGCCTGTGTTCTTGAGAACAAAGCGATACACTCCATCAGCATACTGATCTACACAGCTGTTGAATTCTTTTTTTGTCATTGCAAATGATACCGGCACATATCTTCTTAGACGAACAACACACCCAAAAAGTTACTGTGACAACTAAAATATTTCTTTCTACCAAACAATGAGTTTAACAGGTTTATATTCCTGATCAGCAGGTACAATATAGTACATTCCTGTTTCTAATTTATTCACTGTCAGAACCGTCTGCCCTGCCTTGAATGTAAATTCAGCTATTTTACGCCCTTGTAAATCCATCAGCTCCATGTCAATAGCCTTTTGACTGTCATGGCGAACAATCATAAAATTTCCTGTGCTAGGATTGGGGTAAACCGCCCATGACTGTTCAAGACCCGTTTGATCAGCAATACCGGTATAGGTTGACACCGAAATATCTTTCAGGTACAAATTATTTCCATAATTATTGAATCCTTCAAACCTGATTTTTACACCGTTTTGTCCAGCATATTGACTAAGACTAACTGACGGGCATGGAGCCCCGAAATCACCGGCATAGCACCAGTCTTCATCCGATGTTGGTACGAACGATTGTGTAGTAGGCGGTGCTGTTTCAAAGATACCATTACCGTTAGGACCATTGGCATACACCCTTTGCCAGCTCTCACCACAATCAGGCGATACGCTGATGATCAATGAGTCAACCTGCATATGCCGCTGGGCATACGCATAGCTAAAACTGAGCCAGGCATTCTCCACCTTAGTTAAATCAAGAGGCGGGCTTTCCAAATAATCACGCTGGCCCATATTGGTATACGCAAAGAAATTCAACCAGACGGCATTTATTTCATCACCCAGATTGATAATTTCCCAGGTACGCAGCGCATCCGGATTGACAACTTTCCATCCTGTCTGCTTTATGTCAGCTACATTAAAGTCTTGTTCATACGGAAGTTGATAGCCGCCAAATTGTATATAATCCTCCCGAATCAATGTAGAAGAACCGGTTTGATTGACTGCTGTCAGACTTACAGTATATGCTGTATTTTCCATAAATTGCACTACAGGCTCGGCTGATTGCGAATCGGTGCCTTCTAAAAATTGTAATGTAGATGGTTCGAAAGACCAGTTCCATTCATCAGGACAGTTCGTCGTCTGATCGGTAAAACGCACGATCATACCCGCACATCCAATAGTATCCGACGCCACAAAATCAACTATAGGTGCTGCAGCCTGAGTTACAGTAACACAGTTTTCGCATACTAAGGTATGACTGCCTGATGGGTTGGTAACAGTTAGTGAAACATTGTAAACTCCTTGGTTATTATAAACGATATGTCTTGGATGCTGTTCGGTTGAAGTCGAAGGCTCGCCACCTTCAAACTCCCATTCCCAACTATATGGTATCCCGTTTGACAGATCAGTAAAATCTAAATAACAATGAGCAGCTACTGTTGCATCAGACAATTCAAAATCGGCTACAGGCATGCTGTAATAAGGCGTTGAGCTCCACAGGCCTCGCCCATAGGTGCCTGCACGTACTAAATCACCCGAAGGGTTATCGGGCGAATAATAAATCTCTATCTCAGTAACTTTGGCACTGGCGGGCATCCCATTAGCAAAGAAGACCCATTCATCCATAGACATATCCCGATAAAACACACCTATATCAGTCCCAAGATATAATCCCTCTCTACTATTGGAATAATACGCAATGGAATTGATTTGTATGTTGTTCAGGTTAGCCGTAATATTATGCCAGTGCTGACCTCGGTCAACCGATTTATACAAAGCTGTCTGCTGTGCCAGATACACTATATCGGGGTCATCAGGATGGCATTCGATAGCTGTAATGGTATTGTTGGTAGGGAGTTTGGAAGTAAGTATTGTCCAATCCACCTGATCATCTTTTGCACGATCAGCTCTGTATAACTTAGCACCTGAAGATGTATAAATTATGTTACGGTCGGCTTTTGACTGTACCAACACATTCAGGTCGCCACCAGTAAAAGCACTGATCTTTTCCCATTGTACCTGATTCGAGTTTCCAGTCTTGATATTAGTACTTCGCCAAACATTTTTATATCCTACAAACATCGTATTACCATCTTCATGGTCAATCTGAAAAGGGGTTACCCATGCACCGCTTTCGGTAATGCCGTTTGTTCCGTTTCCGGCTATCTGTCCGTTGGAGTTATTATTATACAGTCTGAAAATATCGCCATAATACAATGTATAGTAGCTATATCGGTGGTCATGTGGGTCGTATGCACACTCCATTCCATCGCCTCCACCTACTGCTATCCATGTATCGCCGTTGATCACGGATGTTCCATTATCCTGATATCCATTGATAACAAAATCAGGATTCGTTTTGCTTTGCCCTATTTTATACGCCTGACTGATCACTAGTCCATTAGATATTTCAGTCCAGTTCACTCCTCCATTAGCTGTCCAGTAGAATCCACCATCATTACCTACATATAATCTATTGTTGATAGGTGAATATTCAAGTATATGCAAGTCGGCATGTACCGATTGTACGTTACATCCTCCGTACCAATGCGAGCGTATTGCCCAGTTTGTACCTCCGTTGGTGGATTTAAAGCAGTTGACTCCTCCAGCATAAATAACTGAAGCATCTGATGGGTCAACAGCTATATCTAAGTCGTACCAGGCTTGTCCGCCTGATCCTCCGTTACAGTCCCACGACATGATATTAGGTGAATCGGATCGTTTACTAAAGCTTAAACCTGCATCTTCGGAGCGGTATAAGCCTTTAAACGAATCGGAGTTAGTCAAAAGAAAATAGACCCATTCTGGCTGGTCAGGTGAAACCCCTATCACACCTCTTGCGCCTCCCGGCAATCCGGTAGTAATAATAGAAAAGGTATTCCCGTTATCAGTTGAACGATAAAAAGAGCCTCCTGTAGCAGCATATACTATATCGGCATTATCGGGTTTAAAGACAATTTCTTTATAATTCCCTCCCTGTGTGCGTATCCATTGTGCTCCTCCGTTATCGCTCCTGTATATTCCGCTGCTTGTTGCTGCCAGGATCACTTGCGGATCATCAGGGTCTTGAATCATGCGTCCAACGGTTGCATTACCCATTCCATTGTTCCATGGCTCCCAGTTGATCCCTGCATCCGTACTTCTCCATACTCCTAATCCAGGGGCATCGGCAGCATCTCTGTCGCCAGTACCTAATAAAATCATGGATGGATTGCTATAATCAACTATGATTGAAGACACTCCAAGGGTAGGAAGGTGATCGGTCAACACTTCCCAGGTTTCGCCGTGGTTATAGCTTACCCACAATCCACCTGAGGGTGCACCTACATACAAGACATCCGGATCGGCAGGGTGAAAAGCAATTGCATTGAGGCGTCCTAATCCACGATATCCGTTATAGCCTGAGGGAACGGTAAAAGGACCTAAGGCAGTCCACGACCCTTCTATATTGCGCAGGGAGGTGGAAGCCATCCACCTATTAAAAGCTTGTAGCTCACGTGTGGGATCAGGCTTCCTGCCAAAGGCATCAGCTCGTTGAGCCATCATATGCTCCCAACGTCGAAAAGGCTTGTACCCACTCCCTCGTGTGACTTCCCTGTCTTTCCAATACAGCTCAAAAGCCCGCTGTGTCTGGAAAAAATTTGCATCAGGGTCTTGCATCATTTCAATCCAATAAGGGAATTCCGTAGTATCGGCAAGCTGCGCCCATAAGATCATCGGCAAAAACATCAAACCGATGACCGCATACCGGATCAATTGCGTACGTACAACTCTCATCATATCAAATGGTTTTATACTGTTTATAAAGATTTTTGTTTTAAGCCTCTAAAATACAAGCTATTTTTTTATGAGTAGACATAATTTCAGTTTTCGGGCAATAAAACCCACCTAAAGTCAGATATCCCACTTATTTCGCTGATAGTTATCAACAGACACAGAGCGGATAAACAGAGCGTATTTTTGCATATTTTTGCAGGCAAATCTTGAATCAGATAGGTATCCGATTCCTTCTTATATTAAAACTTTCAGCATATGAGATCGTTATTTTTATGGGTGTTATCGTTTCTACTCATGGGAGTGTTAGCAGTATATCAACGTACTACAGGTCCGACTTATCCGGTAAGTGGCAAGGTTGAAATACAAGGGCAACCAATCACATATAGTTTATTGCGCAGCCATGATACAGGTATTGACGCTCCTGTTTCGATCGAAGTACCTGAAGGAGTGAGTGCCATTTTCTCTTATAAGCGTTTTAAAAGCCACGATCAATGGCATCATGTTGATGTCAGCCCTGTTGACGGATCCCTTCATTTTGCCATCCCTCAGCAGCCTCCGGCAGGTAAGGTGGAGTACAAAATTGTGTTGCGTGAAGGTGAATCAAGCTATCCGTTGACGGACGAGCCCGTCATCATCCGCTTTAAAGGGGTAGTACCGGACTTTGTATTAGTACCTCATATCTTTTTCATGTTTTTTGCAATGGTATTTGGCCTTCGCACCGGTATTGAAGCCCTTCTCAAGCGCGATCAGACCTATATGTTGACCAGTGTCACTCTACTGTTACTGCTTATAGGCGGCCTGATATTTGGCCCTATAGTTCAAAAATATGCCTTCGGGGCATACTGGACAGGCTGGCCTTGGGGGCATGATCTGACCGATAACAAAACCATCGCTGCATTTATCTTTTGGCTGATAGCCTGGCTGAGGCTTCGCAAAAAACCACAAAACCGGATATGGCCTATAGTAGCCATGATCGCTATGTTAGCTACCTATCTGATCCCTCATAGTGCCCTTGGCTCTGAATTAGATTTTACACAGCTTGAAGACCAAGCTACATCTATAGAACAACAGCTATGACCATATTCATCATAGCAGCTACAGCAATCATATCGGTATTGGCTTTTAACAATGTGGCTCTTTTCAGACGACTAAGCTTTAATGCATGGCTGATCAAAGAAAAAGGACAACATTGGAGATTCATCACCTACGGATTGGTACATGCCGGATGGCTGCACCTGATCATCAATATGTTTGTACTGTATTCCTTTGGAAGAATGGTAGAACGGAGCTTTATGATGCTATTTGGAACTGCCAAAGGGTTGATTTACTTTTTGTTACTATATATAGGTGGCATACTTTTTTCTACACTATTAGATTTTGGAAAGCATAAAGGCAATCCGTATTATGAAGCCGTTGGAGCTTCAGGAGCAGTAGCAGCAGTCTTGTTCTCAAGCATTTTGATAGCTCCTAAAATGTCCCTTTTTGTGTTTCCCATTCCGATGCCAATCCCGGCATGGATATTTGGTCTGCTTTATTTGATCTATTCAGCGTATATGGGAAAAAGAGCACAAGACAATATAGGCCATTATGCACATTTTGTTGGAGCTGTTTTTGGGCTAGTATTCACCATTATTTTAAAGCCGGTCTTATTGACGTATTTTCTGACTCAATTAGCAGGAGGCTAAGTCCCAACGTATTATAAAAGAAAGAGGAATATTAGGATAGTTGTGATTCCGTCTTAAAGTATCGTTCAAGAATAGTTATTTGACATTGGGTCGTTCGGTATGCTGTAAGAGATGCTGACAATGACGACATATCTCATTTCGCACTATCTTTCAGTTTGAGATAGGCTGTATATCATTGAAAAGCAATATTTTCAGTTCAGTTCGGGGTCAATCGGGAATTTTCTCCACAAGTCATATTCCGGTCCCATTCGTTGCATGAAATGATTCCACATTTTATGTGATTTAGTATGGAAGAGCGATTGCAGATTGGTGTCGGATACTAACCATGAGTTGCGTTTTAATTCACCATGCAGTTGTTGACTCTGCCATCCTGAATAGCCTAAGAAAAAGCGCACCTGATTAGGCTTTACCATTCCCAGTACTATCATTTCCCGTATAGCTTCTACCTCTCCTCCCCAGTACAAGCCAGGTATGACCTCCTGACTTTCCGGCACTTCACCACCAAGTGTGTGCATAAAGTAGAGATTATCGGTTTGCACAGGACCTCCGACATATACCGGAGCCTGAAACTCAGGAAAGTCATTGATCAGATCAGTTATCATCGTGCCGGAGGGTTTGTTCATCACTATGCCTACCGTACCATCCTCGTTATTATGTTCAATCAGCAACACCACCGATCGTCCGAAATAGTAATCGCCCATTAGTGGCTCAGCTATCAGCACCCGACCACTTTTAGGCTCTAGTTTATTGCTTTGAATATGTAGTAATTTGTTCATAGTCTGCCAAAATGTATTCATTTGAATACCGTGAACATAAGTTTATCTAATTTTACCGCTTAATCAAAAAATGTACCATACCTTGACTTCTAATTTCCGCTATCCGGATTATTTACGACTAAGGAAAGAGTTTCCGGTATTCACATACCAAAGTTACACAATTACCCGTAATCCGGATGAGATTACTATCGTTTTTCATTTTCATTTATCCGGTCGCTATCATTTTTATCCTGCCATACAGTTTCCAATGCGCTCGTTTTATCATAGCGACCTACCCGAGCCTTTGCTTCACAATCTGGCTTTTCATATTGGTATGGTCGAACTGATCAGCTATTGGAAGCTTAGCTGTGCTCCGGTGGTAGAGATCATACCTTTTGATCTTTCTGAAGCACAGAAACAATGGTGGAAGAAGCTGTATTTTCATGGGTTGGGTGAGTTTTTTTATGTAAATGGCATACAAAGTTCTATAGACGATTTTATGGATATCCATACCGAAGGCAGTAGCTTACCAGTCAAACAGCATCAGGCTATTACTGACCATTGCCTTGTACCAGTAGGTGGCGGCAAAGACTCGGCAGTAAGTCTCGAACTGCTTAAACAGTATGGTTTCCCTTTTCGTCCTCTGATAGTCAATCCCCGACCAGCCAGCACAGCTTGCGCACAAATTGCCGGATATGGCCCTGAAGAAAGTATTTTAGTAGTACGCAGTTTAGACCCCTTGATGCTGCAACTCAACGATCAGGGATTCCTGAACGGACATACCCCTTTCTCAGCTTTATTGGCTTTCATATCCGCTTTTGCAGCCGTATTGACACATGCCTCATTCATAGTACTTTCCAATGAGTCAAGTGCTAATGAAGCAAGCGTACCAAACACAGACATCAACCATCAATACAGTAAATCGGTAATTTTCGAAAAAGATTTTCGACTTTATCTGAACACCTATATTGTATCCGGCATAGAATATTTTAGTTTGCTACGTCCTTTAAATGAGCTGCAGATCGCGCATCTTTTTAGTAAATACTCTTCGTTCCATCCGGTATTCAAAAGCTGTAATATAGGTAGTAAAACCAATAGTTGGTGTGGAAACTGCTCCAAATGCCTGTTTACATGGCTGATGCTGTCGCCTTTTCTAAGTCAACCAGAGCTGCATCAGATATTTGGTCAAAACCTGGCGGACAACACTCAACTCACGCCTGTGCTGGCATCATTAAAAGGTGACACACCAAACAAACCTTTTGAATGTGTGGGTACTATAGAAGAAGTGAATACTGCTATTCAGATGATAGTACTACAAGGGATACCGGGAGATTTGTTTGTCGAATTCCGTAACACACAATACGATCAGACAAAGGTCAAACAACAATTTCAGACTCTGCTAACCCGGTTTGATACTGATCATTGTCTGCCCCAACAATTTGAGTGGCTCATTAGGAAAGCGTTAAATGATAGAAAGAATTTTTGATAAGCTACACAACAAGCGCATTTTGCTTCTTGGATATGGACGTGAAGGACGTTCAAGTCTGAAGTTTTTGTTAGAACACCGTTTGACGCAAGAAATAGGGATAGCCGATCAAAATGAAATTGACTCAAATGCTATACCCTCCTTTGTTCAACTGCATACCGGCACAAACTATTTAGATGCCACTACCTCTTACGAAATACTTATAAAATCTCCAGGAATACCAACAGAACTGATACCGGTTTTACCTTCTCAGATTTTAACCTCCCAAACAGATTTGTTTTTAGACGCATATCACCGGCAAACCATAGGTGTTACCGGAACCAAAGGCAAGAGTACTACCTCCAGTCTGATTCATTTTCTATTACAGTCGCTTGAAGCAAACAGCCTGATCACCGGTAATATAGGCTATCCTTGTTTTGAAAGTATTCCAAAGATTACAGATCAGACTATCATTGTATTTGAGTTATCGGCTCATCAGCTTGAGCAAATACATCATTCACCAAGGATAGCTGTACTGCTAAACCTATTTGAAGAACATTTAGATCATTTCAAGAGTAAAGAATCCTATTTCGAGGCCAAAAAACAGATCTATGCCTTTGGCCAATCCGATCAGATTTTGATTGCACATAGGGAATTGCAGCATGTATTGAAAGTGGTACCACAGCATACTATTTACTATCCTTTGTCACATCTAACACCCTATCAGTCATCATCGCTACCGGGTCAGCACAATGCAGATAATGTTCAGGCTGCTTTGTTGGCCGTTGAAGCTGCCGGATTTTCCATACCTCGGGTAGCCGGCTTTCTGATGCAGTTCAAGCCATTGCCACATAGGTTAGAATATCTCGGTTGTATTAGTGGTGTACATTTCTACAACGACAGCATAGCTACTGTACCCGAAGCCAGTATAAAAGCTATTGAATCGCTTGGGAATGTAGATTGGCTGATTCTGGGCGGGTTCGATCGAGCTATTCACTATGAAGCTTTTGCCGATTTTTTGTGCTCTCAAACTATCCGTCATCTACTTTTGACCGGTCAGGCCGGATCACGTATCAAAGAGGCTTTGGATGAACGAAAATATAAAGGCTCGATGCGATTTTTCGGGACTATACAGGAGGTGTTCTCAATGATGGAAACCAATGCCAAGGCGAACGATATTTGTCTGCTCTCACCTGCTGCCGCCAGTTACGATCAGTATAAAAACTTTGAGCAGAGAGGTGAAATATTTAAAGCGTTAGCCAAAAAATTCTCCTTAAAATAAAAATCTCATCACGGCTTTTCCTTTGCAAGGGAAAAGCTTGTCTGATGATCCTTTGTATAAGGCATATCACAACTATTTGTTGTGTATGCTATTTCTTTTTCTTGGTGGTTGAAGCCGTTTCAGTTTTTACGGCAGCCTTACGCTTTTTTCTAGGTCTGAGCACCCCATACGTACCTCGTACGATCTTTCCTCTTCTGGTCTTTTTATCACCTTTTCCCATAGTCTTTTAATTTTATAGTATTTCTTGTAGTAGGTGCAAATATAGCTGAAAATTTATACTTAAAAAAGCAATGTATTTCAGATTTCATGGCTTTTCGATGATATTCTGATAGGCTGGTCTTGGCGGTTCAGTTTGTTTCCTGTTTCCGGGCAAGGAAGGTTTTAGAGTATTTTGAGTATCATCAGATATGCCTATGGGGTCGTCCTCACCCATCATGATACTTATTATTTCATGTATTCCTGCCGGGCGATAGTCGTCGGGCGGCAGAAAAAAGTTCATAGGAATCTCTATCTCTTTCACTGTTTCGACCTGCATCCTGCTTTTACCCGAAGAAGCTGGTATCTCACTTCGCAACACTATGGCATTCTGAAGCAACTCCAACCATACGTCACTCCCCCTCATTGCCGCCAACAGGCTCGGTTTATTGAATAATCGCATCATATTATTCAATTTCCTTAGCGATAGTCCTGCATAGGGTTTCACCGCCCGACTGATCCATAGCCGTTCGACCACTTCATGCCGTATCACAAATTCGTATAACTCAGCTTGCAGTCCATTAATTTCTTTAACCGAATCGCGTTGGATAACAGCTGTGCTATCTGGTAACAGATTTTCTACAGCCGATTGTGTCAGACTTTGACGCATTAATGCCATCTCTGCCTTAGCTTCTGCTGCAATTGTATCGGGTACCCGCGCCAGCAGTCCCGACATTTGTGCTTCAATCGCATCGAAAAGAGATAAGGCAAGGCTATCGTATTCACCTGACCAAAACACCCTCTGACGAGGAAAAATAATTGTCAACCGATTGACGTCCACATCAAAGATAAAAGTAGAAACCGGTTGCTCTATACGCATATACGAGCCTTTGATAAAAATGCTCTGGACCGAGAAATTACCATAATCGTCTTCCCTCTTTTCGGCTATGAACCAATCGGCCATCAGGCTGTTCGATGCAAAGACGAGCAAAGTCAGCCCAACAAACAGCTGTATTCGCTTTATACTGCACCAATGTTTTCGAGCCTGAATCTTCATTATCAAAGTTTTCACTTTCATGTCAATCGTCACTTCGACTGATATGGTTAACGCATTCAAAGATAAAAATTTACCTAAAGAGTATGATTATTTAAGAAAAAAAAGTACTTTTGCACCTCTGAAAAAAATTAGCATTCATTGTCATGGCAAAACACAAACAAATTATAAAAAAAGGTGATGAAAGGTTAGAAGCTGTAGAAGAGGTTCTTAGCAAAACAGAACGACTAATCGAAGAAAATCAAAAGATCATTACTATTGCTGTGACACTATTGATTGTCATAGTACTTGGTTATTTAGGTTTTAAACGGTATTACGTTGAACCACGTGAGCAAGAAGCTCAACGACAGATTTTTATGGCCGAAGCATTCTTTGAGTCCGATTCACTGAACAAAGCATTATATGGCGATGGCAACCATCTTGGTTTCTTAGATATCGTTGATGAATTCGGACGCACGAAAACAGGAAATCTAGCTCGTTATTATGCAGGGATTTCTTATCTGCAATTAGGTGAATATGAGAATGCAATCGATCAGCTCAAGCGATTCAGTGGCAAAGACAAGATCATATCGGTCTTAGCTATCGGTGCGATGGCAGATGCCTATATGGAGCTGAATGAGCCTCAAAAAGCTGTCGAATTATATCTCAAAGCATCCCGCACAAATCCTAACGAGCTTACTACACCCTTGATGCTCTTTAAAGCTGGCCGCTCCTACGAACTTATGGGAAATTATACAAAAGCTACCGAACAATACGAGAAAATCAAGAGAGAATATCCCAACACCAATGAGGGCAGATCAATAGATAAGTTTCTTGAACGCTCCAAACTCAGAAGCCAAAAATAAAAAAATTATGTTTTTTTGATCTTCGTAAAACCTTAAAACAAGATTGGAAAAATGTATAAGAAGACAATGCGAACACTATAGGTTGAGTTTTTTAATATACATAAGACACAGCTGTTACAGTAATTTTTAAAAAAATAATCATAAAGAAAAACCTGACCGAGGCGCTGATGGTCAGGTTTTTTTATTTTTGATGAACAGTATAACTTTCTCATTTGCTATGAAAGACCCAAAGGATATTCGAATTATTTTTTTTGGTACTCCAGATTTTGCGGCACATCATTTAGAGCACTTGATCCAACAAAGGTATCATGTTGCAGCTGTAGTCACTTCACCCGATAGGCCATCGGGGCGTGGGAAGAGGATACAAGCATCAGCGGTAAAAGCTATAGCTGAAAAGTATCAGCTCAAACTCTTTCAACCTGAAAAGCTAAGAGACATCAATTTTTTAACTGAGCTTACTGCTATTGGTGCTGATCTGTTTATCGTGATTGCTTTTCGGATGTTACCCCGCGAGGTATGGCAAATACCTCCTACAGGCACTATCAATATACATGCTTCATTGCTACCGGATTACCGGGGAGCAGCTCCTATTCAACGAGCTATAATGAATGGAGAGACAAAAACCGGACTTACCAGTTTTCTCATCAACGAAGCTATAGACAGCGGTCATCTGTTATTAAAAAAAGAACTCACTATAGGCCCCGATGAGGATGCCGGCAGTCTGCACAATAGAATGGTTGAAGCCGGTAAATATCTTTTAGAAGATACTATTAATGGATTAGTTTTAAGACAAATACATCCTGTGGCACAGCAATATGGTAAGCAGTATAAAACTGCTCCAAAAATTTTCAGGGAAGATTGCAGGATCAACTGGCTCCGGTCTGGCGAAGTCATTCATAATCAAGTTCGGGCATTAAGTCCTTATCCCGGGGCTTTCTTCGAGTTGAAAGATACGCATGACCAATTTAAGGAATTCAAATTGTTGAAAGGAAGTTTTGAAGCCACATCACATCAGCTTTCCGAATTATATCATATACTGACGGATAACCATCGGTATCTGAAAGTTGTGTTACCAGATGGCTTTTTCAATATATTACGGCTTCAGGCCTCAGGTCGGAAAGTTTTATCGGTTGATGAGTTTCTTCGTGGTTATCCGTTTTCGGATAGTTGGCAGCTTGTTTTATAACAAGCATCGCAATAATAGAATGAATTGGAGTATAATTTCAAGAAAAACCAAAATTCTTTTAAGATTTTCGACTTTTTTCTTCAAATAATTTGTTTTATTCTTTTTTTTTACAAATTTTGTTGTTTTTTGTAGCTCTTTCTTGTAGAGAGTAAATAAATAAACTTATTTTTGTGTGTTTTTCGACCAATACTAACTAATATTTAATACAATGAACAAAGCTGAATTAATTGATGCAATGGCTGCTGAAGCCAATTTGACCAAAGCTGATGCAAAAAGGGCATTAGATGCTTTTCTTACTGCTACCACTAACGCATTAAAAGCCGGTGATAAAGTGACACTGGTAGGTTTTGGGACTTTTTCTGTTGTAGGGCGCTCTGCCAGAATGGGACGTAACCCTCAAACCGGTAAAGAGATCAGTATTGCTGCAAAAAAGGTTGTAAAATTCAAACCTGGTGCCGATCTGGCAGGTGGCGTAAAATAACTCTTTACTCCGAAAAATTTTTAAGGCCGGTATGTTTCCGGCCTTTTTTATATTCCTAACTCAGATAGGCATCTAATGCTATTGCTATTATGATCAGCAGAACAAAATAGTTGATCCTCATAAAGTAATAAAATGGATTCAACTTATCGGCACGTTTTAATAATCCCAAAAATGCGCCTAACAACCATAGTGCTAATACTGCCATGAGCAAGGAAATGGCTGCTGAATGTATCATACCAGTCAACGGAAACAACAAGGCAGATAAGACGGTAGTTAGAGTCCATGCAAAAATCTGATATCGAATATGTTGTACAGAATGCCGTTGAGTTATAGACGGATAGCCTGCTTGTATATATTCGTCACCGTAGTGTATCATCAACAGCCAGAAATGAGGTACCTGCCAAACGAAAAAGAACCATGCGATGACCAATGCCTGCCACGACCATAAGACGCCTCCGGCTGCAACCCATCCTACCAAAGGAGGTAAGGAACCTATCACCGAGCCGGGTATGACAGCATAAGCAGTAACCCGTTTTAAAGGGGTGTAAATTCCGTTGTACCATATCATCGCCAATATTCCCAACCACATGCCTTCAAAAGCTGAGCCGAGATAAAGAAGCACTGAGCCTGAAATAGTGAGTATCAAGACTATACCCATAACTGCTGCTTTGCTTATCTTACCCGAAGGGATAGGACGCTTGCGTGTACGCGCCATCAGACCGTCGCGGTCGCTATCCTGTACATGATTCAACGCTCCTGAACCACAGGCTAATAAAAATATTCCCAAGACGGGGAGAAACAGTCCAACGTCAATCTTACCTTTAGCCAAAACATATCCGGCCAAAGTAGTTAGTGCCACAAGAAAAGTGATACGTACCTTAGTAAGTTCGGCAAGGATATGTAACGAGTACTTGATCTTTTTCATGATTCCCAATTTAAAACAAAACAACAAGCTAAACCCCAATTTTAGATTCCTATAACTCAAAAAACAGTATACGCAAGCAGTAAACTTTTTATGGCTACTAAATTAGAACTATTCCTATGGTAAGCTTCTGAAATTAGATTTTAAAACATCTATTTTTTCCTGCCAGTTGATCTCAATCAGCTTATTCTGGCAGCTTATATCATATTTCAACATGCATTGAAATTAGTTGTATCTATGTTATTTACTATGAGCCGGTATATACCGTTTCACAAAAGAAAAACAAATTTTAACATATTAAAATCAACTGGTTATACAATTTGGCATTGTTATTGTAAATATACCTCCAGTAGTTTTTTTCATTAGATATTGGTTGGTTAAAGTAAAAGGCCCTGCACATGCGGGGCTTTTTTTATTGTAGTTCAGGTTTTAAATAAAATGCCGTATAGCTAGTGGGATGCTTTGCAATTTGTTCGGGCGTTCCTTGTGCGATAATCTCACCTCCCCTTATCCCTCCTTCGGGGCCAAGGTCGATAATATGATCTGCCGTTTTTATGACCTCCATATTATGCTCAATGATGATGACAGTATTTCCTTTGTCAACTAATTTATTCAGCACATCCAGCAATACTTTCACGTCTTCAAAATGCAATCCGGTTGTAGGCTCATCCAATATATAAATTGTTTTTCCTGTGTCCCGCTTGGATAATTCTGATGCCAGTTTTACTCTTTGAGCCTCACCACCTGAAATTGTTGTAGAAGATTGGCCTAAAGTCAGATATCCTAATCCCACATTTCTCAGCGTCCTGATTTTTTGATAGATAGCCGGGATATTTTCAAAAAACTCTATCGCCTGATCAATTGTCATATTCAGTACATCATTGATTGACTTTCCTTTGTAACGAACTTCCAATGTCTCCCGATTGTATCTTTTCCCGTGGCACACCTCACATTGTACTGCTACGTCAGGCAGAAAGTTCATTTCGATGATCTTCATCCCGGCCCCTTTACAAGCCTCGCAACGACCTCCACTCACATTGAAAGAGAATCGGCCGGGCTTATAGGCTCTGATCTTGGATTCGGGTAGCCCGGCGAAAAGTTTTCGTATCTCATCAAACACTTTGGTATAGGTAGCCGGATTGGAACGTGGCGTTCGACCTATAGGAGCCTGATCGATTTCGATCACCTTATCAACAAGCTTCAGTCCTTCAACACTATCATAAGGTAAAGGTTTTTTAACCGACTGATAAAAATATTGACTCAAAATAGGATATAAAGTCTCATTGATCAAGCTTGATTTACCCGATCCGCTGACTCCCGTCACACATATCATTTTGCCAAGAGGTATATGTAGTTCCACATTTTTCAGGTTATTCCCTCTGGCTCCTTTCACAACCAACTCTTGATGCTTTTTCCCATTTCTACGCACTGATGGAACTATGATCGCCCGCTTTCCACTTAAATATTGGCAAGTAATACTTTTGCAATCCATGAGTTCACCCGGTTTTCCCTGAGCTACAATTTTTCCACCATTCACACCTGCACCAGGCCCTATATCCACCACATGATCAGCAGCCAATATAGTGTCTTTGTCGTGCTCTACAACAATGACCGAATTTCCAATATCCCGCAACTGCCGTAAGCTATTGATCAAGCGGTGATTATCCCGTTGATGAAGGCCGATGCTGGGTTCATCCAGGATATATAGAACGCCAGTAAGTTGTGATCCTATCTGGGTTGCTAAACGTATGCGCTGCGACTCGCCACCGGAAAGGCTCAATGCCGGACGGTTCAGATTCAGATAATCAATACCTACTTCCAACAGAAAATGAATACGCTTATCAATCTCTCTAAGTACTTCTCGTCCGATTGTTAATTGCCGGTCGTTCAATTTGTCCGGTAAGCCTGCGATCCATTTTGCCAAAGTGGCGATATCCATAGAAGCAGCATCAGCAATATTTTTCCCATCTAAAAGAAAATATATGGATTCTTTTTTCAGTCGTGTGCCTTCGCAAGTTGGGCAAATAATCTGATCCATAAAGCCTTGAGCCCATCGGCGTATTGCCGGTGATGCATCTTCATTATCCTGTGAAATGATGAAGTTGACAATACCTTCGAAATTAAGGTTATAGGTAGATACTATACCTAAGTATTCTTTTTTCACCTCAACAGTTTCATTCGATCCGTACAGCAGTGCATCCAAAGCTTCTTCGGAAATATCACGCAATGGTGTATCCATGCTGAATTTATGCTTGTGAACTATGGCTTCCACTTGTCCGAAAATCCAGTTATTCTTGTATTCCCCCAAAGGTGCTAATCCTCCTTTTTTAATACTTAGTGAGGGATCAGGGATAATTTTTTGCAGGTCAATCTGAGTGATCTTCCCTAATCCGTTACATTTCGGACAAGCACCGTAGGGACTGTTGAACGAGAATGTGTTAGGCTCTGGTTCGCTATAAGAAATACCGGTGGTAGGGCACATCAGCATCTTGCTGTAATAACGCAGCTGGTTGCTGTCGACATCAAGCAGTTGCATCAGTCCGCGCCCGTGTTTCATACAACTTTGAACCGACTGTCTAAGCCTGTTTATATCTGACTGCGACAGATCAAGACGGTCTATCACCATTTCAATATCGTGCACTTTATACCGGTCAATCTGCATCCCAAATACGATATCGCGTATCTCACCATCTACACGCACTTTGAGAAAGCCGGCCTGTCTGATCTGCTCAAACAATTCCCTATAGTGTCCTTTACGCCCTCTGACTACCGGTGCTAAGAGGATCACCTTTTTATTATTAAACTGATCCAATATCAGTTGTACGATCTGGTCTTCGGCATAACGTACCATCTTCTCCCCTGTTTCATAAGAAAAGGCTTCAGCTGTACGGGCATAAAGCAGCCGTAGAAAGTCGTAAATCTCGGTGATAGTACCAACTGTAGATCGAGGGTTGCGGTTTACCGATTTTTGTTCGATAGAAATTACCGGACTTAAGCCTGTAATACGATCTACATCAGGACGCTCCATATTACCAATGAATTGGCGTGCATAGGCCGAGAACGATTCCATATATCGGCGCTGCCCTTCCGCATAAATCGTATCAAAAGCCAGAGACGACTTGCCACTACCACTCAAACCTGTGATGACCACTAGTTCGTTGCGAGGGATCTTCAGGTCAATATTGCGTAGATTATGCACACGAGCACCCTGTATCTCCAAAAATTTATCTTCCGAAAAACTATTATCTGTCATATACAGGTATCTCTGGTTTGATAGGTACTGCTTCCTGATTGGTATTCAAAAGAATAGTCTGAACTTCTTGATGAGTCAGATTAAAGGGAGCTATAGGAATTTTTATTTCATACGACTTACCGCTTGAAACAGGCAGTTGATTAGAGCGTAACCAAGGATTAAAATATTTTAACAGCTTATATGAAACACCTTGTGACCATGCGAACTCAGCTAAGTTGGGAATTGATTCTACAACAAGCATAGTACGCCATTTCAAGGGCTGATACTGAGGCTCTGCCAACGGATAAAATCCATATTTGTCCGGATCATTCATAATCATCTTTATAGCGATCATGCGAAAGAGGTAGCGTTCGGTTTCTTCGGCCATTAACAGATCGAAATAAGAAGAAGCCTGTTGCTCTGATAGAAAGCCGTCAATGCGCTTTGTTCCGGCATTATATGCTGCTGCTACCAAAGCCCAACTCCCGTATTTGTCATATGCTTTTTTAAAATAGCGGCAAGCAGCCCGGGTTGCTTTTTCTAGATGGTAGCGTTCATCCACATTGGTATTCACCTCTAACCCATACTCTTTAGCTGTTGATTCCATAAACTGCCAGAATCCGACAGCACCGGCCGGTGAACGGGTGTTGGTGAGGTTGCTCTCTATCATACACAGGTATTTCAAATCGTTGGGAACTCCTTGCTCTTCAAGTATAGGTTCAATAACAGGCAGCCAACGACCGGCTCTTTTCAGCAACAACATGGTTGAGCTGTGCCAATAGGTATTGACAATCAGCTCACGCTCTAAATTTTCGGCTATATAAAACATCTCTAACGGAATACGTTCGCCGGCAAACCAAATTTCATAAGGCAGATCGAAACTGAATAACTGCACAGGCTGTAGTCCATCGGGAGTTTGTGGATGTACCTGCTGTTTAGCTTGTAAAATGGACAGCCGGTGCCACTGCAATACAAGCACTGATACTAAAACCAGCAGGATGGCTATTGTAATCTTCCTGTACTTCATAAAAAATACTATTCTTCTCTGATAAACAGAACAAACAAAAACCAGAAAGGTCAGAACGGACTTTCAAAATCCTTAAAGAATGGTGCTTTCTTATCTTTTTCGGAGAGAAGTGGATTTACTATTCCCCAGTCGATGTTCAGATCAGGGTCGTCCCAGCGTATGCTTCCTTCAGAAGCCTGGTTATACACATTCGTACATTTATAAAAAAACACGGTATCATCTTCAAGGGTAACAAATCCATGTGCAAATCCGGGTGGTATCCAATACATCCATTTGTTGGATTCGGTCAGTTTAATGGATGCCCATCGTCCGTAAAAAGGCGAGTGTTTACGTATGTCAACAGCCACATCCAAGACAGCACCTTTCATCACCCGTACTAACTTACCCTGAGCAAAAGGGGGTGCCTGAAAGTGCAATCCGCGCAGCACATTTTTCATGCTTTTCGATTCGTTATCTTGTACAAAATTTTGGTCAATGCCGTGCTGCAGGAATTTTTCTTTGTTGTATGATTCAAAGAAATATCCTCTATGATCCTCAAATACTTTAGGTTTTAAGATCAGCAGATCGGGGATATCGGTTTGAATGATTTGCATCTGTCTGAAAGTTTTGTCTGATAGGACTATAGGGTATCTCTGTTTGTATCTGTTGTTACAAGTGGATCACTTCACCATATGCATCAGCTGCTGCTTCCATGATAGCTTCCGACATTGTAGGATGCGGGTGCACTGTTTTGATGATCTCGTAACCTGTAGTCTCTAACTTACGTGCTGCCACAGCTTCGGCTATCATTTCAGTTACGTTTTCACCTATCATATGGCAACCTAACCATTCACCATATTTTGCATCGAATATAACTTTCACAAATCCATCTTTGCTTCCCGATGCACTTGCTTTGCCTGAGGCAGAAAATGGGAATTTACCTACTTTTATTTCATAGCCTGCCTCGCGGGCTTGTTTTTCTGTCATTCCAACCGATGCCACTTCGGGTGTGGTATATGTGCAGCTTGGTATATTTCCGTAATCTAATGCCTGAGGGTTCAGACCACTGAAAGCCTCTACACAGGTAATTGCTTCGTGCGAAGCGGTATGCGCTAAAGCAGGGCCATGTACGATATCACCTATGGCATAAACTCCTTCTATATTGGTACGATAGAAATCATCAACTATTACTTTACCTTTATCTACCTGAACACCAACCTCTTCTAATCCTAACCCTTCAAGATTAGTTACTACGCCAACAGCAGAAAGCACTAAATCAGCCTCAACTATTTCTTCACCCTTTTTGGTTTTGATGGTTACCTTGCATTTTTTTCCGGAGGTATCCACATGCTCTACTGAAGAGTTTGTCATCACTTTCATCTTAGATTTTTTGAAAGAACGCTCTAACTGTTTGGATACTTCTTCATCTTCAATAGGTAATATAGTGGGCATAAATTCCACTAAGGTGATAGTCACTCCAAGTGAATGGAAGAAGAATGCAAACTCACTTCCGATAGCACCTGATCCAACAACAACCATTGATTCGGGCAGCTCCGATAGTACTAACGCATCGCGATAGCCCAGAATTTTTTTATGGTCTATGGACATAGAAGGCAGCTCTTTGCTTCGGGCTCCAGTAGCCAGTATGATATGTCCGGCCTCATATTGTTTCTTACTCTTATCGTCAGAAATTACTTCAACTTTCTTTCCAGGTAATAATTTTCCAAAGCCGTTGATGAGATCTATCTTATTTTTTTTGAACAAATATTGCACTCCTTTGCTCATTCCATCAGCTACCGTCCGGCTACGTTGTACTATAGCTTTCAGATCGGGCTTTGCTTGTGCATCAAGGCGGATCCCATAATCGGCGGCTTGTTTGACATAATTGAACACTTGTGCACTTTTAAGTAATGCTTTGGTAGGTATGCAGCCCCAGTTCAGACAAATACCACCCAATTCGGCCTTTTCTACTACAGCAACTTTCTTTCCTAATTGCGAGGCTCTGATAGCAGCTACATAACCTCCCGGGCCGCTACCTATAACAATAACATCGTATTTCATAGCAAGATATTGAATTAATAGTGTTGGATTTATCGCGCAAAGTTATAAATAATTCGCGCTCACTTTTGTTGTGTTCATCAGTGAACAAATACATGATCAGTAAAATCATCCGGTTGATCCTACCTTAAGTGTTGACATCGTAAATCATGCGTTGCACAACCGGAGATTATACAACACTTTAGTATATGTTTTTGTTGAAGGGACAGAATTTTCTTTGATATCATCGTAGCTACATTTAATAAACAGTATTTTTGTAGCAGGTACCTGGCGTTTCATAACTCTCTACTTGCACTACAGCCGGAAAGGAGGCCGGTAAGCCGGGTACCGTTTTTTTAGAAGACAGTCATGACACAAAAACGCTGGAAAGCCTATTTTTATGTAACCATTCAGTTTAGCATGTTGATACTGCTGTTAGCCAGTGGTCCGTGGATCAGTCGCGAACCTGCGGGCTTACTTATCGAAGCAGGTGGTGTGATCATAGGTATCACGGCTATTGTTCAAATGCGACCGGGCAACTTCAATATCACGCCACTGCCAAAGAAAGGAGGACAACTAGTAACTCACGGCCTGTATCAATATATACGACATCCGATGTATCTGGCTCAACTGATAGTATTTATACCATTGATCCATGAGCAATATACCCACTACCGACTTGCTTTCTGGTTAATTTTATTGGTCAATTTAGTCTTTAAGCTCCGTTTCGAAGAAAAACAATTGCTCACACATTATCAGGGGTATAGTTCATATAGAGTTCAAAGTTGGCGATTGATTCCATTTATTTGGTGAAATATAATCCTTAAGCTAAATGATGCAGCAACACAAGCTTACTCAAGCAAGTTGAACACATGATTAGACGTATACTACATATTTCAATTTGATGTAGTATCTCTAAATAGTTTGCCTTTAGAAGGATCAACACAGCCCATTACTGATTTTGTTAAAACCATAGCGTACTTTTTATTTACTTTGTACGTTTATTTATGACTATGCCGGAATAAGCTACCGGTTGTTTTTGTTTGATAATTATTCTTACATCCAAACTATTATGAGGATTTATACGCAGTCTTTTCTTTTGCTGCTTCTTTTTTTCATTATTGGCACTTCACACAGTTTACTGGCACAGGAAGCTATTATTCGTGGTTTTGTTTACGAATCCCGTACTGGTGAGCCTGTTATATTTTCAAATGTATATTTAGAAGGTACCACCTATGGAGCTTCTACCGATATAAACGGCTATTTCAGTATCACCCGTATAGCTGATGGACATTATACCCTTTTGGTCACTTTTTTAGGTTTTGATACTATACGTGAATCTCTTACAGTGAAGAAGGGTGATGTGCTCAACAGAAAATATAACTTAGTCGAATCGGCTATAAGTCTGGGGACTGTCAATGTAACCGCTGAAAGGATGGAAGCGGTAACGGAGACTAAGACTTCGGTCATCAACCTTACTCCCAAGACCCTTAAAAAAATTCCTTCCATAGGTGGTCAGTCCGACCTGGCTCAATATCTTCAGGTGTTACCCGGGGTTATCTTTACAGGTGATCAGGGCGGCCAGCTTTATATTAGGGGTGGTGCACCTATCCAAAATAAGGTGTTGTTAGACGGGATGATTGTTTATAATCCGTTTCACTCCATAGGACTTTTCTCAGTATTCGATACCGACATCATCCGTAATGCGGAGGTCTTCACTGGTGGGTTCAGTGCCGATTATGGTGGCAGGATATCATCGGTTATGGATATCACTACCCGCGATGGCAACAAAAAACGCTTGGCAGGCAAGCTGGGCGCCAGCACTTTTGGTACTCGACTAATGTTGGAAGGGCCATTAAAAAAAGCAAGCTCAGAGAATAGTTCCACCTCCTCTTTTGTCCTCTCAATGAAAAACTCCTATTTAGAGCAAACAAGTACCTCCATCTATTCGTATATTGATCCCGAAGGGCTGCCGTTCAATTTTTTCGATATATATGGCAAAGCATCTATCAATGCTCCTAATGGCAGCAAGGTGAATTTTTTTGGTTTCAATTTCACCGATAAGGTAACCAACTATAAGGCATTATCCGATTTTGCGTGGAGTGCTTTTGGAGGAGGAGCTAATTTTTTGGTCATACCTGGTAAATCACCTGTGTTAATAGAAGGGAATATTGCCTATTCCAATTATGATGCATTGTTGTCTGAGACCTCGGCACCCGATCGCTCCAGCTCAATAGATGGCTTTAATATGGGGTTTCATTTTACCTATTTCCTTGGGAAAGACTTGTTCAAATACGGTATTGAGATGTTAGGTTTCAAAACCGAGTTCAACTTTACCAATGGTGTAGGCCGTGTCATTGATCAGATAGAGCATACTACCGAGTTAGCCGGATATATGCGTTATAAAGGAAGCTTTGGCAAGCTGCTGTTTGAGCCCAGTCTGCGAATCCAATGGTACGCCTCCTTAGCTGAGGTATCGCCCGAACCCCGACTTGCTGCCAAATATCTGCTAAGCGATCATATCCGACTGAAATTAGCAACAGGTATCTATTCTCAGAATCTGATAGCAGCCAATAGCGATCGTGATGTGGTCAATCTGTTTTACGGATTCCTATCAGGCCCCGATAACCTTCCACGCAGTTTTGATGGCCGGGAAGTGGTTACTAAACTACAAAAAGCTACTCATTATATTTTAGGAGTTGAGATAGATGTCAGTAAAAAAATACAACTCAATATCGAAGGTTATCTGAAAGACTTTAACCAGCTTACCAACCTCAATCGTAACAAGCTTTACGATGAAAGCACCGCACCTTATACCGTACCCGACATATTGAAAAAAGACTTTATCATCGAAACAGGTAATGCCTACGGAGCTGATCTCTCGCTTAAATTTGAATCAGGACCAGCCTATCTGTGGGCTGTTTATTCATTAGGATATGTAAACAAATCTTTTGAAGAAAACCCTGGCGAGCTCTATACCTATCGCCCACACTACGACCGCCGGCATAATGTAAACTTTATTTTCAGCTATACAGCCGGTGATAAAAAAGAATGGGAATTCAGCACGCGATGGAACTTCGGAACCGGCTTCCCTTTCACACAGGTACAAGGCTATTACGAATATTTGCCTTTTACCGGCGGGATCAATACAGATTATACAACAGCCAACGGACAGTTGGGAATCATTTACGGTGAACTGAATAAAGGCGAGCTACCCGCTTATCACCGGCTTGACTTAGATATCAAACGAAGATTCTACTTCAGCGAAAACACTGAATTAGAAACAAATTTCAGTCTGACCAATATCTATAACAGAAAAAACGTCTTCTATGTAGATCAGATCACAAACAGCACAGTACGTCAGCTCCCGCTGATGCCCAGCCTTGGACTGACTTTTTCATTTTAAGATCACCAACAACACTAAATTCATCACCATGAAAAAAATAACACGATTTATCGGCAGAGGAATGCTCTTTATGCTTCCCGCCTTTATATTTTTCGCTTGCCAATCCCACAAATCAAAAATCATGACTCCCCCTTCAGCAAAGAAGATACCACATGAACTAACTTCAAACGGGCATACCCGTATTGATGACTACTACTGGCTCAACCAACGCGAGAATCCCGAAGTGATAGCTTATTTGGAAGCTGAGAATGCCTATACCGATGCCGTCATGGCACCTACAGAAAAACTTCAGGAACAACTTTATAATGAAATATTGGGCCGCATACAACAAACAGATATGTCTGTACCTTACACACTTAACGGATACTCCTATTATACAAGATACGAGGAAGGGGAAGAATATCCGATCTATTGCCGGAAAGATGCGCAAACAGATGAAGCAGCAGAAGAGATACTTCTCAATGGAAACGAAATGGCTAAAGGATATGCCTTTTTTCAAATCGGAAGTTTTGTGGTCAGCAACGACAATCGCCTGATAGCCTTTGCTACCGATACTGTCAGCAGAAGGCAATATACTATTTACTTCAAAGATTTACACACTGGCGAGCTGTTTGAAGACATCATCCCAAACACATCAGCTAATATGGTTTGGGCTAACGATAACAAAACTCTGTACTATACGGTGAAAGATGAGAATCTTCGTTCGTACAAAATCATGAAACATATCTTAGGTGAACCTGTCGATACAGAAGTTTTCCATGAAGAAGATGCTACTTATAGTTGTTTTGTATTCAAAACCAAGTCAAGGAATTATGTAGTAATCGGCTCCTACAGTACACTGTCAACCGAATACAGAGTTCAACCGGCCGCTGATCCCGATCAGGCTTTTCGTATTATTCAGCCTCGGCAACGCGACCTACTATACAGCATTGAACATTTTGGCAACTATTGGTATATACGTACAAATTATAATGCCACCAACTTTCGCCTGATGCGAACTCCTCTCAATAAAACCGAACTGCAATACTGGGAAGAAGTCATCCCACATCGGACGGATGTGCTATTAGAAAACTTCGAGGTGTTTGCCAATCATCTTGCCTTAGAAGAGCGTAAAAATGGTTTGTTGCAGCTGCGAATACGTACATGGGACGGAAAACAGGATTATTATCTTGATTTTGGCGAACCTGCATATATGGCCTATCTGTCAACCAATTTAGATTTTAACACCAATATAGTCCGATACGGATATACTTCATTAGTTACACCAAACTCTGTATTCGATTTCAATATGGACAGCCACGAGAAAACTTTGCTCAAGCAACAAGAGGTATTAGGTGATTATGATCCGACTGAGTACGAATCTGAGCGTGTATATGTCACTTCTCACGATGGTGCAATGGTACCATTGTCATTGGTTTATAAAAAAGGTGTTGAACGCAACGGAGAAAATCCATTGGTTCTGTATGGGTATGGCTCATACGGTGCCAGTATGGATGCCTATTTCAGTATTTCGAGGCTCAGCTTGTTGGACAGAGGCTTTATCTGGGCTATAGCCCACATACGCGGAGGCGAAGAGATGGGACGAAGCTGGTATGAAGACGGAAAACTGCTTAAAAAGAAAAACACCTTCCTTGATTTCATTGCCTGCGGTGATTATCTCATAGACACACAATATACCTCTACCGACAGGATGTTCGCCATGGGAGGTAGTGCCGGAGGATTATTAATGGGGGCTGTGATGAATATGCGCCCCGACCTATGGGCCGGAGTGATAGCTCAGGTTCCATTTGTGGATGTGGTTACTACCATGTTAGATGAAGACATCCCGCTGACCACAGGAGAATATGACGAATGGGGAAACCCCAACGAGCCTGAGTATTATGAGTATATGCTTTCCTATAGCCCCTACGATCAGGTAGAGGTAAAGGATTATCCCGCTTTGTTGGTTACGACAGGATTACACGACAGTCAGGTACAATATTGGGAGCCTGCCAAATGGGTTGCCAAACTACGCGAGTTGAAAACCAATGACCGTACCCTTATCCTGAAAACAAATATGGACTTTGGACATGGCGGAGCCTCCGGACGATTCGAAAGCATACGCGAAACAGCATTAGAATATGCTTTTATGTTACAGGAATTAGGAATGATCCATCAGAAATAAACACCTAACAACGTATATCAATAATGAACAATTCATCTCTTTCTCGTCTTAATGCCATGAACAAAGGCACTATGATGGAAGTTATTGGTATTGAATATATTGAAGCTACACCTGGTTTTATTAAAGCCCGTATGCCAGTTGACCATCGCACCCATCAGCCTATGGGTTTGTTACATGGTGGTGCCAGCATGGCATTGGCCGAAACAGTGGGTAGTATTGGATCAGCTATGTTGGTTGATCCTCAGGAATATGAAGTCAGAGGGATACAGATGGCTGCAAATCATCTTGGTGCAGCACGCGAAGGATGGGTAATAGCCGAGGCACGTATACTGCATCAAGGGAGGCAGACACATGTATGGGACATAGTGATCAAAGACGAAAACAGTCGATTGATCTCTACATGCCGGCTGACTAATTTCATTTTAAAGAAAAAAGTCCATGAAACTGGCTGATGCAATCAATCATGCCCTGAAAACCGGATTGCCTTTTGTCTGCTACCGACTGCCCGATCAAGCGCAGCCTGTGTCAGCTTTTAAAGTAAAGCTTGATACAAGGCCCGACCAAGCAACACCTTACTTTGTAATGGCCCCTTACGACAACTCGGAAATTGAATACCAATATGTTGCACTGCTCGAATGTGAAGTAGGCTTTGAAATATCTACCGACATTCTCCATCTTTCCAATGCCCATAATCAACCTGATCCATCACCAATACTTGAAGGTAAGCTATGGACTGAAAGCGATTATTTGAAAGCTGCCGATCAGCTTATACAGCTCATGCAAAAGGGTAAGGCAAACAAGATCGTGTTATCCCGACAATTAGAAACTCTTCTACCATCCCACAAATATTGGGGCGAAGTATTTACCGACTTATGCAAGACATATCCAAACGCCTTTGCCTACTGCTTTAGCGATGGAACAAGTCAGCAATGGATGGGAGCCAGTCCGGAAACTTTGTTAAGGGTACAAGATAGTGAAGGGGAAACTATGGCTTTAGCCAGTACTCAGGCAGCAGGCCAAACAACAGAGGATCAGCTACAATGGGGGCAAAAAGAAATTGACGAACATGCGTTTGTAATCTACGACATACGGGAAAAGCTTCGGATATTGAATGTTACTGATCTAAGGGAAACCGAAGTGTTTACTACATGGGCCGGACCGGTGGCTCATCTTAAATGCATGTTCAATTTTCGTATGCCCGACAGTGTAACAGTTGATCAATTAGCAGAAACCTTACATCCTACACCGGCTATATGTGGCACACCTACCAAATCAGCTCAGGAGCTGATAAGAGAATTTGAACCCCACCAACGACTATATTATACTGGATATGCCGGCATCCGAAAGCATGACCATAGCGCTTCTTATTTTGTCAACCTACGTTGTATGAGGATCATAGGCAACAAAGCATTGCTATATGTTGGAGGAGGGCTAACAGCTGATTCCGGTTCCCGTAACGAATGGGAAGAGACCCTGCTCAAGGCAAGCGTACTGCAATCGGTGATTGCAAAATAATCCTGAACTTTGCAGCATGCTAGACAATAAAACGGGTTTGCTGCATTTAGCAGCAATAATGAAAGCAAGAGGGATACGACATATAATCGTATCACCGGGTTCGAGAAATGCTCCTATCATCACGGTCTTTTGTAAATCAAATGACTTTGAATGTCTTACTATTGTTGACGAACGAAGTGCAGCTTATTTTGCAATCGGTATGATACAGCAATTGCAAAAGCCAGTAGCTATAGTATGTACTTCTGGTACGGCCGTCCTGAATTACGCACCGGCTATTGCAGAGGCTTATTATTTACAACTTCCTTTGATTGTCCTCACAGCCGATCGTCCACCCGAATGGATAGATCAGGGGGACGGACAAACAATCCGACAGCAATACGTGTTCGACCGGCATATCCGCAAAAGTGCTCAACTACCTCATCAAATTCTCAACACGGATGATCTGTGGTATAACGACCGACTGATTGCCGAAACACTGAATACGGCTATTTATCCTGTATCAGGTCCGGTACATATCAATTTACCGTTTGCCGAACCACTCTACCAGTTTGATCAGGTCTTACACACTACCCCTAAAGATATTTCCTGCTATAAACCAGAGCAGAGACTTAATCCCAAGCAGTTGCAACAATTAGCCAGTATAGTGAACAGCTCCCGAAAAAAAATGGTCTTAGTCGGACAAATGACACACTACAGCCGGCTGCAAGAGTTGCTGACCGAGTTAGCCCATAGGGCTGGTTTTGTAATACTGACCGAAACGACATCAAATCATACACTTGAAATCTTTCATGGTTGTATTGACCGCAGTTTGAGCAGGATGAAAAGTCCTACCGATTATCAACCCGAGCTGCTGATCACAATTGGCGGAGCCATAGTGAGTAAACGTATTAAAGGGTTCCTGAGAAAAAGCAAGATACACAGCCATTGGCATATAGGGAACGATATTCCGGCGCCGGATACCTATCAGCATTTGAGCGCATCCATCCCATTAGATGCCATCCGTTTTTTTGAACAACTGCTCCCTTACCTCAGCTCCGACAACAATGAATATTCCCAATTATGGAATGTATTAGACAAGAGTGCCTTCGCCCGCCATAAACAAATAGTATCGCAAAGTCCATTTTCGGATTTAACCATCATGGAATTTATTTTTTCACATATTGCTAAAGAAGTTACTATACATTTAGGCAACAGTACTCCCGTTCGGTATGCACAATTGTTTGATCATCCTGCACAACGTCGATTCTATTCCAACAGAGGTACCAGTGGTATAGATGGAAGCATGTCAACAGCTGCTGGTTTTGCTTATGCAGCCAGGAATCTTCAATTACTTATCATAGGCGATTTATCGTTTTTCTATGATTCCAATGCATTGTGGAGCAAGCACCTGCCATCTAACTTACGGATTGTTATGATCAATAATCAAGGTGGCGGCATATTTCGTTTTATTGATGGGCCAGCCGAAACCGGTTTATTAGAACCCTATTTTGAAGCTTCGCACCAAACCCACGCCCGTGGAATAGCCCAGACACATCACATACGCTATTACGAAGCAGACGATTTTACTTCACTTGAAGCTGTATGGAATAAGTTTATGGCTCCTCAAGAAAGCGTTGCAATATTGGAAGTCCACAGTCCGGCAAGAATAAGCGGAGAAGTACTGCATGCCTACTTTGATGCATTAGCCAATGATAATGATTTGGGTTAAGACAATCAGGCAAAATATGATCCAACGGCCAGGTACCATTGTTTGAAAAAACTTATCTTGCAAACAATAATCGGAAACATCTGTTAGAAAGTAACTAAATCACAAACTATGAATTCATCAAGAAACTGGGTATCAATAAAGGCATACAAAGACATTTTATTTGAAAGTTGGAATCATATCGGCAAAATCACTATTAACAGGCCGGAGGTTCATAATGCTTTCAGGCCTACCACCACTTTTGAGCTGGCTGATGCATTGGATATCTGTCGTGAGCGTCAGGATATTTATATCATCGTTTTGACTGGTGCTGGCGATCAGGCCTTTTGCAGTGGTGGCGATCAAAATGTGAAGGGGGAAGGTGGATACATAGACGAGCAGGGTATTCCACGCTTGAATGTATTGGATGTGCAAAAGAAGATTCGTTCTATGCCCAAGCCGGTTGTTGCCATGGTGAATGGCTGGGCTGTAGGTGGCGGGCATGTGTTACACGTGGTGTGCGACCTTACTATTGCTTCCGAGAATGCACGCTTCGGTCAGGTAGGCCCTAAAGTGGGAAGCTTTGACGCTGGGTTTGGGTCATCCTATTTAGCTAGTATAGTAGGCCAAAAGAAAGCCCGTGAGATATGGTTTCTCAACTTATTTTATTCGGCCAAAGAGGCGTTAGAGATGGGTATGGTGAATCGGATTGTACCTCTCGAACAGCTTGAAGACGCTACTGTTGAATGGTGTGAGATCATGATGAAACGCAGTCCGATGGCCTTACGAATGATTAAATTAGGACTAAATGCCGAGTTAGACGGGCAGGTAGGCATACAAGAGTTTGCCGGTAATGCCACCTTATTATATTATCTCACCGAAGAAGCTCAGGAGGGGAAGCATGCGTTTTTGGAAAAGCGAGAACCTGATTTCCATCGGTATCCAAAATATCCATAAGCTATGGCAAGCGTCAAGGCATGGATCAAAGCGGCAAGATTGCGTACCCTTCCCCTTGCTTTAGCCAGCACAGCAATGGGAGGCATGGTAGCAGCAGCCCATCCGAATTTTCAACTGAATGTTGCTCTGATGGCTATACTTACCACACAATTCCTACAGATACTTTCAAACTTCTCTAACGATTATGGCGACTTTGTCAGAGGATCAGACAATGAGAAACGAATAGGCCCTACACGCACCGTACAAGCAGGTGAAGTAAGTCAACCCGAAATGAAAACAGCAATGACATTGTTTGCTATCTTATCACTTATCAGTGGGTTATATCTGATCTTTGGATTAGCCCAGATTCATATGACTGGAAAAATCATCATACTTTTAGCTGGGTTGGCAGCAATCTATGCATCAATACGTTATACTGTCGGGCAAAACCCTTACGGCTATCGTGGGTTAGGCGATCTCAATGTCTTTATATTTTTTGGTCTGGCAGCAGTAGCCGGAACTTATTATCTAGCAACCAACAGCTTACCCTGGACAATATTTCTGCCTGCAACAGCTATGGGAATGCTTAGTACGGCTGTACTTAACCTCAACAATATGCGGGATCATGCAAACGATGCTATGACCGGAAAAAACACCTTAGTAGTAAAGATAGGATTTCAAAAAGCGCTGAGATATCACAGCCTGCTTGTATTGCTGCCATTTGTGTTGTTAGCTGTTTTTCTGAGCATGCAACAAGCTGCATTATTGCAGTATGCCTTTCTTTTCACTTTGCCACTATTTGTCAGAGATTTGAACGACATCAGAAAATTAGAAGGCAGGGCAGCATTAGACCCATATTTAAGAAAACTTGCTCTGAAAACCTTGCTTTTGACTTTCGTTTTCGGTATTCTGATAAACCTTTGATATGTTACAGGCTTCTTATTTTCCATATCGTTTACTATTTCGACAACCGGCAGGCACCTCCCGTGGAGTATTGACAGAGAAGCCTTCATGGTTTTTACTCATCCGCAATACGGACAGCCCCCAAGCAATAGGAATAGGCGAATGCAGTATCATACCCGGCTTAAGTATGGATCCACCAAATCAATTAGAACAAGAAATAATTTATCTATGCCAAAATATTACAGAGCATAAGAAATGGTTCGAAGAACGTGGAACTCAATTCCCTGCCCTCACTTTTGCCCTTGAGACAGCTTTGGCTGATTTGAATACTGGTGGACAACGAAAACTGTTCGACAATGAATTTACAGCCGGAAAAAGCGGTATCCCTATCAACGGTCTGATATGGATGGGTGAAAAAGTTTTTATGAAAGAGCAGATCAAAAAAAAAATCGAAAGCGGATTCACCGTAATTAAACTGAAAGTAGGAGCCATACAATTTGATGAAGAGCTTGAACTGCTTAGATGGATGCGTACTGAGTTTAGTTCCGAACAAATCATGATACGCTTAGATGCCAACGGAGCTTTTACAGCAGAAGCAGCACTTGATGCACTCAATAAACTCTCAGACTTTGACATCCACTCTATCGAACAACCCATACAACCCGGACAATGGGAGACAATGAGCTCATTATGCGAAAAGTCGCCCATACCCATTGCGTTGGACGAAGAACTGATTGGGGTAAGCCATCCGGATAAACAGCAAGAACTATTACGAGCTATCAATCCTGCTTATATCATTCTCAAACCAAGCTTAGTAGGTGGATTAGCTCAAACAGAACAGTGGATACAATTTGCCACATCTCAACAAATAGGTTGGTGGGCTACTTCAGCTTTAGAATCCAATATAGGGCTGAATTGCATTGCACAATGGGTAGCTTCCCAAAAAACAAAATTGCCGCAAGGGTTAGGAACAGGCCAACTTTATCGCAACAATTTCGATTCACCGCTTGTCATCTCTGATGACAAGCTATGGTCGGATCCTGACATGCCATGGAATTTGAGCTATTTTGGCCTATAAACCAGAATGATATGGAAGGTATTTTTATAGGGCAAATATTTTTTCCCAAATCGAGACTCCTAAAAATGGAGCCACCTGGCGACAAAAATAGCCTGATATATCAAACCCATGTGTTCCTGAAAAAATGGTTCAGTCAGGATCAGCTGATCAGCCTGCAAACCTCAGGATCTACGGGTACTCCAAAACAAATTTTGGTCAGAAAAGCACAGATGATACAAAGTGCCCAAATGACTATTAACTTTTTGGGACTGAAAAAAGGTGATACAGCTTTGTTGTATCTCTCGCCTAAATACATAGCAGGCATGATGATGATAGTGAGAGCTTTAGTAGGCCAACTGAAACTGTTCGTAGCACTATCGGCAGACAAGTTAACGGGCATACCCGAAACCCCAATTGACTTTGCAGCTATGGTACCTTTGCAGTTTTTAAGGTTAGCTCAAGCACAGCCTGATGCAATGAGCCGAATCAAAACATTGATATTGGGTGGAAGCTCTTTACCTCATGAAACAGAATTGATGGCTTCTACCTTTGACACAAAAATTTATCACACATACGGGATGACTGAAACCTTAAGTCATATAGCCATGAGACGGGTCAATGGAATCGATAAGTCTCCACAATTTACTATATTACAAGGTGTTGAAATCAGTACAGACGAACGTTCGTGCCTGATCATACGAACCCCATATACAGGAATGCATCCTATACAAACCAATGATATAGCTGAACTTATCGACCAACACAACTTCATAATTAAAGGCAGATGGGATGATGTGATCAATATGTCGGGGATGAAGCTGTTTCCACAACTTATTGAACAAAAAATCTCTGGTAAGTTCAGTGTTCCGTTTGCCATAGTGGGCATAACCGATGATCGGGCGGGCCAACTCCCTGTATTAGCTGTAGAAGCGCAATGGGGCAGCAGAGAACTATATGAAGCATGGAAAACACTGGAAATCTTGCTTGAACCTTATGAGATACCACGCAAAATAGTTTTGTTTGAGCGGCTTCCTCTGTTGGAAACTGGTAAGATCGCCCGTAATTCCATTCGACAACTAATAGAAGGCCAATAAAAAAAGCCGCCCGGGGAGAGCGGCCCAATTATGAAAAACAAACAAAACAAGTATCCTTTGTAAGGATAACCTTTGGCAAGGTTTGTGCCAGACAAATATACAACTTATTTTCAATCTCTTATCATTTTTACAAAAATATTTTATTCCCAATAGTGGAATTTTTTTCCAGTTTATAGAATAAAAACACCCAAAATCATCCATGTAGCAGCTTGCTTAACAATGAAATAGCTTCAATTTTTACGATCATTTTATAGTTGAATAATCGATTTTTAGCTATCAAAATCATTATTTTTTTAAACTTTTTTAAGATTTGGGTACTGCCTGATTAAGGTTATTTTTGCAGAAAATCAGTTCTATGCGAAAAATCACACCTTTTTTTATTGTGCTTTTTTTAGTCAGCACTTTACATGCCCAGCCGAGAGTGGGCATCGAGACCTTACGTAAAGACCTTTATTTCCTAGCTTCCGACAGCCTAAAGGGGCGTTTCCCTGGTACAGCTGAAGACAAGATAGCTGCTGAATATATTGCTCAGGCTTTCAGGCAAGCCGGTCTGAACTTCTTTACACCGGATGGTAAATCAGCTTTTCAGATAGTGACAGCAGTAGAAACTACTGATTCAAACAAGTTAAGTATTGGTAGTGTCCAAGCAGTTTATGGCGAAGATTACAGCATATACGCTTTCAGCCGGAGCGGGTATTTTAAATCGGAAATAGTGTTCGCCGGATTTGGTATGAATATTCAAACCGACTCCCTCATACATAACGATTACGAAGGATTGGATGTACAAGGCAAATGGGTATTGGCTCTCAAAGGTGATCCTGAGCCTGAGAATAACAGCAGTCCTTATATACCTTTTGCCGATGCACGAAATAAAGCCCTTTTCGCACAAGACCAGGGTGCTATAGGCCTTATCCTCATTGGAGGAACAAAAAACAACCCAAATGACGAGCTTACACCACTGCTTTTTGAACGTTCTATTGCAAGTGCCGGAATTGCGGTCGTAGATATGAAGAAAAGTTTTGCCGAGACACAGTTGTTTGCCAACAAAATACTGATTGACAGTCTTGAATCACAACTCATACGCAACGAAAATCCACAAATCTCCTTTACGGATATTGAACCGGAAGCAGTTATTGATCTGCAAAAAAAACTTACCACCACCTTTAATATATATGGATATTTAGAAGGAAGTGATCCGGTTTTGAAACATGAATTTTTAGTTATCGGTGCTCATTACGATCATTTAGGTATGGGTGGCGAAGGCTCAGGCTCTCGGGTACCGGACACCATAGCAGCCCATGTAGGCGCTGATGACAACGCCTCAGGCACAGCAGCCTTGCTCGAACTAGCCAAACGGTTTTCCCAACCTAAGCAAGAACTCAGACGGTCTGTTTTATTTGTATCGTTTGGGGCTGAAGAATTAGGATTGCTTGGTTCTAAACATTTTGTGGATAACCTCCCGGTTGATCGCTCGAAAATCACGGCCATGATCAATATGGATATGATAGGCAGGCTGAATGAAGAAAAAGCTGTTGCTGTTGGAGGTACCGGAACCGCAAAAAATTTTGAGGATATGTTGCGAGAGCTTGAAAGCAATTCAGAGCTAAAGCTCAGCTTCTCACCCGAAGGATTCGGCGCTTCCGACCATGCCTCATTTTATGCAGCCGATATACCTGTATTATTTTTCACTACCGGAGCACATCCCGAATACCATACGCCTGCCGACACTCCCGATAAGATCAACTACGATGGGATGATGATCTTGTTAGAACTGATTGAAGAGACTGCTGTTCGACTGGCTAATATAGACGAGCGTCCGATATTCACAGAGGCAGGACCTAAACAACGATTTCAGGCCAGACGAGGTTTCAAAGTTACATTGGGTATCATGCCAAGTTATACCGCAGGCGATATACAGGGTTTAGGAGTTGACGCAGTAACAAAAGGAGGGCCGGCAGATATGGCAGGAATGAAAAAAGGCGATATTATCGTAGGTATCAATGGCATGGAAGTGAACAATATATACGATTATATGAACCGATTACGTCAACTAAAGCAAGGACAACGCATACATGTAGATATATTGCGTAAAGAAAAACCAGAAATACTGATCGTTGATCTATAACACATTGCATTGCTTACTCTTTTAAACCAATTCGTAATTAAAACCTTATTTGAGAGGTTTGTTAAATTCGGATTAGTAGGCTTTTCCGGTATGCTGATAGATTTCGGCATCACTTATATTACAAAGGAAAAGCTTGGGTGGCAGAAGTATATAAGCAATGCAACAGGATTTTTACTTGCTGCCAGTTCAAATTATTTATTGAATCGTATCTGGACCTTCCGTAGCGTAAATCCTGCCATACTTATAGAATATTCGGAGTTTGTGCTGATAGCTATTATAGGGCTTGCTATCAACACACTGATTTTATGGATATTAGTATCAAAGCTTAACCTTAAGTTCTATTTCAGTAAGCTGATGGCGATAGCCGTTGTCATGGTCTGGAACTTTGGTGCCAATCTATTGATCACCTTCAGGTAATTGGAAGTATATTTGATTTTCTCAGTATAGCTTCCATGCTTAGTTGAATTTCCCGAGCTTTTTCTGCAGCATTTTTTGCAAAGTTGGCATCAGTTGAGGCATAGATAATTCCTCTTGACGAGTTAACCAACAGCCCGCATTGTGCGTTTAGACCGGCTTGAGCCACTTTCTCCAAACTACCTCCTTGTGCACCAATTCCGGGTACTAAAAAAAAGTATTCCGGAGCCATCGCACGCACCACAGCTACCTCCTCAGGATGAGTGGCACCCACAACAAACATCAGTTGATCGGCAGTTGCCCACTGCACTGCTTTAGTGATCACATGCTGGTACACAGCTTGTCCTTCAACATCCGTAATAGTTTGAAAATCTGATGATCCTGTATTCGACGTGAGTGTTAGTAGCACTGTCCATTTATTCGTGTAGTTTAGAAATGGCTGTATTGAATCGTGCCCCATATAAGGTGCTACAGTAAGTGCGTCCGCATTAAGCTGTTCAAAAAAAGCACTGGCATATCGAGCTGCGGTATTTCCAATGTCGGCACGCTTGGCATCAGCGATCAGGAGCAGATTAGTATAATTGCTTTTTATAAATCGCATGGTTTTTTCCATACTTTGCCAACCTTTCAGCCCTTCCGATTCATAAAAAGCTGTATTGATCTTAAAAGCTACTGCATAAGGAGCTGTTGCTGTTATGATTGCCTTATTAAACTCAAATACAGGGTCATCGGACGATAGAACAACCTTAGGCAACATTGAATAGTCCGTATCTAAACCTATGCACAAAAATGATTTCTTTTCAATGATTTGTTCAAAGAGCTGGTTTCGGTTCATCTGTTATTTTTAATTATCAGTACATTAAAACTATTTTCACTGTATTGACCTAATAGATTAGCTCTCAGCCTCAAGTTCTGTTTTAATCCGTTCGGCATTTTCTGCTGTCTGCAATTTTTCGATGATCTCATTCAGATCGCCGTCCATTATTGCCGACAGATTATAAAGAGTCAGATTGATCCGGTGATCGGTTACACGTCCTTGTGGCCAGTTATAGGTTCGAATTTTTGCTGAGCGGTCGCCGGTAGATACCATAGTTTTTCGTTTGGAAGCTATTTCTTCAAGATATTTTGAATATTCTCTTTCAAACAATCTGGTTCGCAACACTTTCATTGCTTTTGCCAAGTTTTTTATCTGTGATTTTTCATCCTGACAGCTCACTACTATGCCAGTAGGTATATGTGTTAATCGCACAGCCGAATAAGTTGTATTTACCGACTGACCTCCTGGGCCCGATGAGCAAAATGTATCTTTTCGTATATCTTTCTCATTCAGTTCAATATCGAATTCCTCTGCTTCTGGGAGTACAACTACCGATGCTGCGGATGTGTGAATACGTCCCTGAGCTTCGGTTTTAGGTACTCGCTGTACCCTATGAACACCTGATTCAAATTTTAAGATGCCATAGGCATTCTCTCCTATGACATTAAACACTACTTCTTTGAATCCACCTACCGTACCTTCGTTCATCTCGACCAATTCAGTCTTCCAGGCCCGTGTCTCACAGAATTTGATATACATTCGATACAAGTCACCGGCAAAAATACTTGCTTCATCGCCTCCAGTGCCGGCACGTATTTCTACTACTGCATTTTTGGAATCTTGAGGATCGTTGGGGATCAGCATCATCCGTATATCTTTTTCTAACTTTTGTTCTTCAGTTTCAAGCTCTTCTAACTCTTCTTTTGCAAGCTCACGAAAATCTTCGTCTTTTTCGTTACGGATAATATCGCGTGCATGTAAAATATTAGAATATACGATCTTATACTGTTTAAATGCTTCTACTATAGGTTCCAATTCTTTGTAATCTCTGTTGAGCTTCACAAAGCGTTTCATATCGGCCACAACAGCCGGATCATTCAGTTGTTCGCCTATCTCCTCCCAACGGCGTTTAATATCTTCTAATTTGTCGTTAATTTCCACAGCACACTATTTTGAGTTGCAAAAGTACAGAATTTCACTATGTAGGGAAAACAGCTACAAAACAGCCTGAGCTTTTTTCGTCATGGACTACTCGATCAGAGATACTCAAAACAGTTGTGAAAAAAGCAACACAATTCAATCAACTCAAGGTTTATGAGTTATTTTCAGTTTGTTAAGTTATCAATTTCTAAGGCTGACGCACAGATTGGTTGTGATCATGGCAAGCGTTCAAATGCTTAGTCCCCATATTTTATCATTCCTTCGGGACTTTTGATAGTCAATTGATTAGTCTCAGCCTGATCGACATATCCTATGATTTTTGCTCTTACTTCAAATTCTGCGGCAATATCAATCAGTGCGTTAGCAGTATCGGTATCGGTATATACCTCCATGCGATGGCCCATATTAAACACTTTATACATCTCGTGCCATTCGGTCTCTGATTCTTCTTGTATTTTCTGAAAAAGCAAAGGAATTTCAAACATATTATCTTTGACTATATGCTTTTGGTTCACAAAGTTCAGCACTTTTGTTTGTGCACCTCCGCTGCAATGTATTATGCCGTTTATCTTTGGCCTGTATTCTTGTAACAGTATTCTTATTATTGGCGCATAAGTACGTGTTGGTGCCAGCACCAATTGTCCCATATTTACCCCTTCTATTCCGCTTGGATCGGTAAGTGAATATTTTCCTGTATAAACCAATTCTTTGGGTATTAACGGGTCGAAGCTCTCGGGATATTTTGTCGCCAACGAAATATTGAACAGTTCATGTCGTGCAGAGGTCAGTCCATTGCTTCCCATTCCACCATTATATTTCTGTTCGTAGCTTGCTTGTCCGAATGAAGCCAGTCCTACTATCACATCTCCGGCTTGAATATTATTTTCTAACACTTGTGTTCTTTTCAATCGGGCTGAAACCGTACTATCCACAATAATAGTACGCACCAGATCACCCAGATCGGCTGTTTCGCCACCGGCACTCCATATGTTGAATCCCCAGTCGCGCATATGTGACAGGAAGCTTTCAGTGCCCCGGATAAGGGCTGCAACCACTTCACCGGGTATGAGTTGTTTGTTGCGTCCGATAGTTGATGATACTAAGATATGATCAGTGATACCTACACAAAGCAGATCGTCAGTATTCATCACTATGGCATCTTGTGCTATATCTTCCCAGACGCTCATATCGCCTGTTTCTCTCCAGTAGATGTAGGCTAATGAAGATTTGGTGCCGGCACCATCGGCATGCATGATATTGCAATACAATTCATCACCTCCCAGTATATCGGGTATGATCTTGCAAAAAGCATTGGGAAACAATCCTTTATCGAGGTTTTGAATAGCTTTATGAACTTCATCTTTAGAAGCTGATACACCTCTTTGCTGATAGCGTTGTTGTGTTGGACTCATGGGGTAAAGATGAGTTTTTTGGTTGGGGCATCAAACTCAAAATCACCAAATCGTGAGAGCAGCCGCTGACCAAAGACCAGGGGGTCTTTTTGTCTGTGAAGTACGTTTACCTCTACCTCTTGTACTATTTTATTGGCGATACGGATTTCGTGGATGATAAATACTGCTCCATCGGCAACCGATCCGGCTTCTAACAATATTTCCGCTTCACCTACCAGATTATCCCTATGGATGATTCCTTTTTTAAGCCAATCCAATGCCTTGGGCAACGAGATGGATGCGTTCTCGGTACGGTTATATACAAAGGTTTCATTGAACCCGTCTACTAAACAATTAGCTTCAAAAGAGCCCTCTTCATTGATAGTAAACCCAATTTGGTTGTCTTCGGGATTGATTTGTATCTCAACCTTAGCCTGCATTTCCTGTCCGGCCGATTTAGGTATATAGTCTTTGCTAAGCACTCGAAACTCTGTACGTCGGTTTAGCTGGTGTGCTACTTCTTTTTCTGTCTCGGTTTTGAGATTATCTATGTAGCTTTCAGTGAGTACCGTCCCAGCTTTGAATTTCACACCATTTGCTGTGAAGTCGTTTTCAATGGTACGTGGTACTCGTTCACCATATCCTTTGGCCACTAAGCGTTCAGGGTCTATACCTCGTAGGATAAGATAATCTACTACCGACTGTGCACGCCTTTGCGAGAGTATATCGTTGCGTTCTTCCGTATCGCGGTTGTCAGTATGCGAAGCTAATTCAATGACTATAGTAGGGTTATGCTGCAAGGTTTCTATAAGTCCTTGCAACGAATCTTCATATTGTGGCTTCAACTCCCAGCGTGCCAGATCGTAAAGTATCTCCGGCAAGGGTATTGGTTTTTCAGGTATGGGCTCCAACAGTATATCTTTCTCAAAATCGCGGCTGAATTCAACCCCTACTGTTGTTTCAATAGCCGTTTTAGTGAAATAAAAATCTTTGTCAACTATGATCTCGTAGGTGGTATTTTTATCTAACTGAGAGCTGCCAAACAAATAATATCCCTTGTCATTGGTTCGTGTGCTGACGCTCATCCCATTTGATCCAACCAGACGTACACTGGCATCCTCCACATACTGAAGGGTTTTTTCATCTTTGATTGTTCCGGCCAAAGTAAACAATACCGGTGGTTCAATAAAGGAATATAAATTATCAATTCCTCTGATATTGTCACGGTTGCTTGCAAAAAACCCACGTTCTTCGGCAGGATGAAATATAATAGAGAAATCGTCTGCCGGTGAGTTGATTGGATATTTCAGATTTGTTGGTGCGCCCCAGTTTCCAGCAGTATCAATAACAGACACAAAAATATCGAATCCACCTAATCCACCGTGTCCGTTACTGGCAAAAAACAAGGTGGTATCGTTTCGCAGAAAAGGAAATATCTCATCACCTTTGGTATTGATCACCTCTCCCAGGTTCATTGGTCTGTTGAATCCCTGACTTGTGTTTTCACGTAGTGCTACCCATATATCTCTCCCTCCAAATCCACCTTTACGTTCAGCTGAAAAATAAAGTATCAGTTCATTGCTGCTTAGGGTAGGATGGCCGATTACATCTAAGCTATCAATACCACGTATCTGCAGTAATGAAGGTGGTCCCCAGCCTCTTCCCGAACGGGTGCTGGTATATATCTGGCATCCGGAGCTATGCTGAGGGGTGTTTTTGCATCGGGTGAAGTACAAAGTTGTAAAGCTACTGTTCATAAACGGTGCTCCTTCATTGCCTTCGGTATTGATAATTTCATCGTTGTCTATCAATACTGGTGTGCTCCATTGTTGGTTTCTATCGAGGCGGCTGCGGTACAGATCACTAAAGTTTTGATCTGTCCAGCGGTCTTTTTCTTTTCCTGTTGACCCGTCACGAGTTGAAGTAAATATGATCTCGTTATAATTTTCTGAGGCCCATGCGGGTGCAAAATCGGCTGCACGTGAGTTGAGTTTTTTTAGCAGCTCAACCTCAAAACGGGATGGATTTTCCAACCATTCGGCTGCCAGGCTGGCTGTCTCGGCACCTAATCGCCCACGCGGATCATCGGGTTGTCTTTCTGTATAAAGTTGATAATACTCAATAGATTCCTCAAACTTTTGATTCATCTTGAGCAAGTCAGCATAGATGAGGTATATCTCTGGATATCGATCTACCAAATCAGTACGCAACACCCGTTTATAGGTTGCTTCAGCACGTTTGGTACTTCCGGTAAACCGATAACATTCGGCCATACGGTATGATATCCGGCTCCGCTCATCGCTGTTTCGTTTTACCTTTCCGTAGGCTTTCTTATACCTGTCTAATGCCAACGAATACTGATGCCGCTCAAAAGCTTCATCGGCACTACGGGATACATTGCGTTGCGCATGCAGTTCTAATGAAGGTGCCCATAAAAGAGCTATCAAAATACTAAATGTGAAAAGAGGATGTTTCATTCCACTATATGCAGTTTAAAGACAAACGGTCATTCGTCTGTATTATTGGATATTATTTCGTTTTCACCTTGATTTTCGTTTCCCTCTTGGGAAGCTCCGGCAGAAGGTTGATCAGGCTGTTCCATACTGACGCTGTCTTCTGGCGGGCTGATCACTGGCGCAACAGAAGTATCAACAGATGTTTTTGATGTGAGACTTTTTTCATGTAACAACTCATCCATGCGGGTTTCACGCTCTATCTTTTGAATCTCTTTGTCGATCTCATTTTTAAAACCAGCCGAAGCTCGTTTCATTTCATTAATAGTCTTACCTAATGTCCGGGCCACTTCAGGCAATCGTTTGGGACCTAAAACCACAAATAACACCAACAAGATGACAACCAATTCACCGGTACCTATATTAAAAAACAACAGCATGATGCGTATTTTTTAGAAAAACAAAAATAAGCATTTGATTACTCCCTTGCTTCAAATAGAACAAAAAAGCCCGAACTGGTTTGCAGTCGGGCATTTTTTATTACAAGGTATTGCAAAAATATATTAACTTCTTTTTGATTTTAAAGCGGCTTTCTTATCAGACGCTACAGCTGCCTTAACCTCCTGACGATGCAACAGATCATACACTATAGCACTGGCATTAAAGACGGAGGAATAAGTACCGAATATTACCCCCATCAACAATGCAAACACAAAGCCACGGATCACCTCACCTCCAAAGAGTGCAATAATCAAAAGTACTACTATGGTTGTTCCCGATGTATTGATCGTACGGCTTAAAGTTTGATTGATGCTGTCATTAATGGTAGTTTTGATAGGACGCTTGGGGAAGAGTCGTATATTCTCACGTATTCGGTCAAACACTATCACGGTATCGTTGATGGAGTACCCAATAATCGTCAATATAGCTGCAATAAACGACTGGTCAACTTCCATACTGAATGGCAACACATTATAGAAGAGCGAAAACAGCCCTAACACAATAATGGTATCGTGTGCCAGAGGTATCAGGCCTCCCAGACCAAACTGCCATCTGCGGAAGCGCACTGCAATATATACAAAGATGATGATAAGCGAGAAAGTAATTGCTAATAAGGCTTTATTGCGTATATCGTCAGCTATGGTAGGTCCTATTTTCTGTGAGCTCAATATACCGATAAATTTATCGGAGGCTTCTTCGTCTGTAGTGAACTGATTATAGGTTATAGATTCTTCGTATAAGTCTTTAAGGCCGTTATAGAGCATAGTTTGAATGATAGTATCAGCTTCTTTTCCTTCTTCTTCTATCATAAATTTAGTAGTGATCTTCACCTGCCTGTTAGGCCCGAATGTTTTCACCTCCGGTGTAGCCTCAGTAAACTCATTGGCAAGTGCCACTCGTACCTCATTGACTGTAACGTCTTTATCGAAACGCACCAAGTAAGTACGTCCGCCAGAGAAGTCAATGCCGAAGTTCAGTCCGCGGAAAGTGAGCGATCCTAAGCTGATTATGATTATAACAGCTGAAAAGAGATAAGCTTTTTTACGCATTCCAATAAAGTCGATATTCGTTTGAGCTAAAAATCTTAGTCCAAACTTCGATCCGAACACTATTTTCTTATTATTGTCTAACAGATAAATAAAGACCATTCTGGAGATAAATATGGATGTAAATAGTGAGGTGAGTAAGCCAATGATAAGTGTAGTGGCGAAGCCTTGTACTGGTCCTGTTCCGAAAGTATAAAGGACTATCCCTGTAAGCAAAGTAGTTACGTTACCGTCAATAATAGCTGAATACGCATTTTTATATCCGTCTTCAATAGCTAATCGCATTCCTTTTCCAAGTCGTATCTCTTCTTTGATACGTTCAAAAATGATCACGTTGGCATCTACTGCCATACCCAGGGTAAGCACTATACCGGCTATGCCGGGTAAGGTAAGCACGGCACCTAATGAAGCTAATACACCAAAGAGGAAGAATACATTGGTAAACAGGGCAATGTCGGCTACCAAACCGGATTTTTGGTAAAACACGAACAGATATATCATGACCATTATAAAAGCCAATACGAACGACCATAATCCAGCTGTTACTGCTTCGCGTCCGAGTGATGGTCCTACTACTGCTTCTTCCATGATACGGGATGGGGCAGGTAGTTTACCGGCTTTCAGTATATTAGCAAGGTCCAGAGCTTCTTCTATGCTCATCTCACCTCCGCTGATAGATGAGCGGCCACTGGGAATTTCATCATTCACAACAGGATATGAATACACATAATCGTCCAATACGATGGCTATCTGTCGGCCAATATTTTCACCTGTCAGGCGCTTCCATATTTTAGCTCCTTCATTATTCATCTGAATAGATACCTCTACCCTTCCATTCTGATCATAATCCTGACGGGCATCTACTATCACCTCACCACCTAACGCAGCTTTATTGTCGCGTGAAGTTTTTAAAGCAACCAACTCAAGCACACCGGGTTGCCCTGTAGCAGCGCCACGTGGTTTAACTGTCCAAACTAATTTCATATTACGCGGGAAGACACTCTCTACCTTACGGAGCATATTGTTCACACGGGCTGTGTCTTTCACTAATGCACTTCCAACACGAGCTGTATTACCCGGGAAGAACCTGCCTTGCTCATCCTGCATATAAGAAGGCATCAGATACGCATACAATGGATTGGCCTTTGCATACTCTTCAAAGCTCTGTTCGGCACTTGCAGTTGTATCGGTTTCCAATTGTTCCAGCAAGCTTTTTTCAGTGGTATCACTCAACGCACTTTCTATGGAGTCCGACTGTTGCCCGGGCTGTTCTTCTGTCATCTCCACCTCTAAAGGTGTTTGATCAATTATTTCTTCCGTTGTTTGTTCTTCAGCTTCAGGCTGTTCGACTAACCTTGAATTGGCTTCTTCGAAATAAGTATATACTTCTGAGAAGTTATATGTTTCCCAGAACTCAAGCTGTGCGGTACCCTGCAAAAGCTTTCTGACCCGTTTCGGGTCTTTTATACCGGGTAACTCAACCAATATTCTACCTGAGGTAGCTAACTTTTGAATATTAGGTTGTGTAACCCCGAAACGGTCAATACGGGTACGTAAGATCTGAAAAGTACGGTCTAAGGCAGCATCGGATTCCTGACGTATCATAGATAACACCTCTGAATTGGTTGAGTTGGTGGTGATACCTTTATCCTTAAACTCGAACAAAAATATAGAAGCTAATCGTGCATTAGGATCAATGCGTTCAAAGGCTTCGCCAAAAAGAGTTACATAGTCTTTTTGACTGCTCCGCTGATTGATAGTAGCCTGTTCAATTGCCTCAAGAAAGATTGGGTCTTTACTATGTCCGGAGAGAGCTGTGATAATATCCCTAACCGATACTTCCAAAACCACGTTCATACCACCTTTGAGGTCAAGCCCAAGGTTGATTTCACGCTCTTTCGCTTTGCGATACGTATATTTACCTATCAACAGATTGAGTACCACCTCGTTTTCAACCGAATCAAGATAATATGTTTCCCTGGATTCTACGATTGAATCAAGAAGATATTTATACAATAAATCATCACCCCTGGCAAGTTCGTCAGCTAGCTGCGAGGCTGCTTCACTTTTGGCAAACTCTTGCGCTTTACGCTCTACTCTTGATGCTACAAAAGTGAACGAAAGCTGATAAAGTGAAACAATTGCCAAAGCAATTGCGAAAACCTTAATAGCTCCTTTATTCTGCATTTCTTAAAGTGTAATTAATTAACTTTCGTATAGTAACAATTTTTTTTGAGGGTGCAAAATTAGAATAATATTTAACAACTTCCAATATTTCAACGATTAATTGCGTAACCGAAAAACGTAAAACGCATACAAAGCTACCACTAAAAATTAGTTGAACAGAAAAATCATTCAGCAAACTAACCGAACAGGGATCATTTTATCTTAGCCAGGTTCTCTGCTTGAGAGTTGTATTAAAATTATTTAGAACCATTCTATATAGTGTCTGAAAGTTTTCTAATTTTGCCGCTCGTAATCCACTAATCTTTAATTGAATTTTTTATGAAAAAACCACTGTTTATTTTACTAGGAAGCTTTGCCTTGGGGGTTTTGTTTTTAACCTCTTGTGGCGGTGATTCCTCTACTTCTGAAAAAAAGTCAGAAGCCAAATCGGAAGTTGTTACCGGCAATGATAAAGTTGTTGATCTTGGAGAAAAAATTTACAACGAAAAATGTATTGTATGCCATATGGCCAATGGAGAAGGAATGACCGGAGCTTTTCCATCCCTCAAGGATTCCGATCTGATCCGAGAAGACAAGAAAGCAGCTGTAGCTCAGGCTTTGAACGGTTCACCCGGCGGAAGCACCATCAAAGGCGTTCATTATAGTGCCCCTATGCCACCGCAGGTCGATACCAAAGAAGAAGCCATTGCTGTGATCAACTATGTCTCCAATCATTTTGGAAATGACTTTGGCACTATAACTCTTGACGAGGTAGAAGATGTGGTCATAGACCCAAGATAATTTTATCTGCAACATATATTCTTAATCCTTTCTGGCGTGTACGGGAAGGATTTTTTTATTTCAACAAGATACGAGTGCCTGCGGGAGGCTGTGTGCCCGGTATCAGCTCATTGATTTTATAGAGTCTTTTCAAACGAACACCATACAGCTGACTAACGGCATGCATGCTCTCGCCCTCACGCAACCAATGTTCTTTGTGAGTATGCGACTTTCGTCTTTTCTTTTCTAAGTAAACAATTTGGTTTACAGATAGTTGTTCACCTTTTTCAAACTCATTATATTTGACGATCTGCCAGCTGAAGATATTAAACTCGGCAGCCAATGAACTGATTTGATCATTCTCGTAAGCAAAAATTAATTTTCTCCCATTGTTCTGATGCACAAAGCGTCCGGAATCTGATTTTGCCACCACTTCAAAGTCGGAAGGATTGACTGCTATGAACTCATGACTTTCCTTTTCAACAGGCTCTGCCTCTACCGCTTGTTCGCGTTTACGACCTTTGAGGGCTTGAGTGTCATACTTGAACAGCTCATACCTTTCAATAATACGTATCAACAATTCGGGATAGCGCGGATTGGTTGCATATCCGGCTTTGCTCAACCCATGCGACCAAGCTTTATAATCAGTGATTTCCAACCCGAAAAGAAACGCATATCGTGGCCGTTGCGTCAGAAACAACGAATGATCATGATACGATTGTTCAGGGTTTTTATACTTTCGAAAACATTCATTTTTTTCGTCATCATCCATATAAAACGTTTTACCCTTCCAGCCTACATGGCATTTGATACCGAAGTGGTTGTTGGCTTCACGAGCCAGACGACTGTTTCCGCTGCCCGATTCAAGAATACCCTGCGCCAAAGTAATAGAAGCTGGTATCTTATATTCTTTCATTTTGTCAACAGCAATTTTTTTATATTGATTGATATAAGCTTCTGTTGAAATACGTTCCTGGCTGTAACCCATACTATGTCCTAACAGAAAAACAATATACAGTAACACTATCAGTTTTTGTTTCATAGCAGGCAGGTATAGGATACAGGTGCTGTTATTCGTTCAGGATACGGCTTACAAACTTTTGAATATCATAATCGGTATTAAACACCTTATAAAGCTCAGATAGAAGTGGATATTGCTCATCAGGCCGGCAACATGAACGCAACAGCTCGTAAAACACATTGACAGCTATACGTCCTTCCAATACTACCTTATCAGATATTCCTCTGGTAAAAAATCCTTTTCCTATCAATAAGCCCAGCGTACGGTTACGACTCAGGTCGTTTAAGGCAGTAAGAGAAAAATCGCCAAAGCCACAATAATTAAACAAAGTAGCATCCCTACCCCCAAAATAATGGATCAGTTGTCGCATTTCATTGACAGACCTGGCCAAAACGAGCGAACGCAGGTTAGGAGAATCAAAGTTAGCATCTACTATACCAATGACAATCGCATAAATATTTTTGAGAATACTGGCATATTCCACTCCCTTTAAATCGTCTGTAAAATCAAGATACACAGTTGTATTGGCAAATAAACTGTTAAAAGTGCCAAAACAAGCCGGGTCTGATGCAGCAACAGTAAAAGCAGTAGGTTGGCTGTATATGATCTCACGGGCAAAAGAAGGGCCTTTCATCACAGCTACTGTATTCGGCATGATCTGCTTCAGAGAATCAGGTATCAATTGATTATCACGACCAAAACCTTTGGCAAGATTAACCAAAACTGTCTGAGGTGAAATCAAGTGGGAATGAGTTTCCAAATAATCGGTTACAGCTACTGAGGGCAATGCCAGAAAAATCAAATCAGCCTGCGGTAAAATAGATTTGTCGGATGTAGCTCTAAGACGGGTATCTAATCGAAAATTAGGGAAATACTTGCTATTGATATGTACTGCATTTATTGATTCAACCACTTCGGGTTCTATTGACAGCAAATGGATAGTCAGCTCTTTGTTGTGAGCCAGAATATTACCCAATGCTGTTGCAATCGCACCACTTCCAATAAAAACAATACGCTTCCCGTACACTGAGGCTTGAGGTTCCTTACTCATAAAATTTAGTCTTTAACAGATATGCGAAAATACATGTTTTACATCATCACAAACGGAATTGCCTGTTTTCTAAAGCGGTTTTACATTCCTGTTTTCATAGAACTCATAGGAGTATATCAGGTAATTTTCATTTTTTGTACCAAGCTTCCGCATAACATATTTCATGTTCTAATAGTCGGTTTGTCAGGAAATGGATCGTATCGCCTCCAACAAGAGATTGATTCTGTTGATACAGCTAAACCTGACAAGCACTGTATCGGCTATATGTCGTTGTTCTGCTTCGCTTTTCCGACACGCCGTCTGTATTGCGTCAACAGCTTCATCCACATTCAGATTTTTGATAAGAAGGCCGTTGCTTGATGCAAGTATTTCGGCTAAGCCACCAGTTTGATGTGCTACCGGAAAACATCCTGCCGCTATTCCTTCCAAAACAGATAATCCAAACGATTCATGTCTTGAAAACTGACATACTACTTTGGATCGCATAAAATACTCCCGTAATTCTGACTGAGGAACAGGCCCGACCAAATGCGTGTTTGCTGATTTTCTTTCCATCAACCAATCATACGCTTCAGCTTGAACACCTATAATAGTAAATTGAGTGTCGGGCAAGAGCCGGGCGATCTGGATCAAAAAGTCTATCCCTTTCACAAACAGCGTCTTGACTGAATCTGCCAGACAAACACTCACTACACCATCCCTGATATGGGTTGATGCAATTCTGATTTCAAAATCGGTATCATAACAATTCGGGACTATATGCGATTTACCGACAAGGGTCGGGTTTATATTTTTAATCAGCTGATTAAGCGTATGTTGCGTAACGGGCAACAGCAAATGCGCAAATCGTGTAGCTAAATGCACACTGATCCGTCCTAACAAGCGGGTTTTGGTTCCGTATTTTAAATCCGGATCATAAGCAGCATCCACCCCACCTATCACTAAGATACTTTTCTTACCATACACCCGGGATAGTAACACCGGAAGCACTGCATGAAAGTCGGCAAACCAAACATATACGAAATCGGCGCTCCGCAAATTTCTTACTAAAAACATCAACTCACGCCATAGTTCTTTGATCACTTGCAGCCCTTTGCGATGTTGGAAAGCAAAGGATTTTACTTGATAATGATTCGATAAAAGTTCTTCATCCTTAAGGATAAATGTGGAGGCAACCAATCGAATATAAAGTATCTTTTTATCTGTGTGCATGTTTATTCAATTCAGCAAGATCTGCATTTTGCTCTTGGCTGGCCTGCATTATACTTGCATTCAACTCAAATCCTATCAACAAAATGAAAGCATTTAAAAACAGCCACAACAGGAATATTATCAAGGTCCCTATTGAGCCATACAAGGCATTATATCTTGAGAAATTGTTGATATAAAAGTTAAATCCTAATAAGCCGGCAACAAATAAGGTAGTTGCAAGGATTGAGCCTGGGCTGAAAAACCGAAAGGCTTTACGTTTGGCTGGTGCGTAGTAATAAAGGAAAGAAACACTAAAGAAGATCAGGGTAAGCGAAATAAGCCATTTCATAAAATTAAGAAGAATGACCGTAACAACACCTTTGATCCATCCGTGCGTTACCAAATAACTAATGATTGATCCGCCCAGAGTGAGTAATACCACTGAGATAACAACCAAAAACAACAATATAACCATCAGAAAAGCTGCCATTAATCGTTGATGAAACCATCCTTTGGCAGGCATCTGATGCCAGGTGCTGTTAAATCCTTCAATAATAGCATTTGTGCCATTAGTGCTGAACACAAAAGTGAGTACAAAGCTCAACGAAAGCAAACCCGTGTTTTGTTTCATCACTATCTCAAATATCGTTTGTTCAACCATTTCAAACGTATCGGGCGGGATGATCTGTGCCAGAAAGTCAAACAATTGCAGTTGAAAATTTTCTATAGGGATATAAGGTATCAGAGTAAAAAGAAAGAGTATGAACGGAAAGATCGCTAAGAAAAAATTAAATGCTACCGCAGAAGCCCGTATAGAAAGTGCTCCTTTGAATAAGCCTTTGAAAAAAAATACCAACACATCATACAGGGGTAATCCTTGGAATCCCGGCATTTTAAGCAAACGTAGATTTCGCCTGATGGCATCGCGCAACTGCACATATTGTCGTAGTCGCCTCCTGTTTATAAACGCATTCATTGAAAGTTGGTTTCGACTGGAAAGTTTATAGAAAACAATAATCTAAAAAGCAGTGTATGATATGTTTCCATCCCGTGGTCAACGAACTTTAATGGCATTGTATTATTTGGAAGTAATACTAAGCGAATGAATAATCTGCCTATCCCCAGCTTCATGGGTTTGAACATACAGCCGGAAGACATTTTTTGAGTGAGTATATTCACCTATGAAAAAGGTATTGGATTGGGAGGCTTTTCCGGTTTGCTTGATGACAGCATTCAGTGCCGGATAGGTATTAAAGAAAGCTGATAAAATCATAACAGCCTGGTTCTTACTATAGTCACCTTTATCAGAAGGCAGTTCTAACTTGATCATCGGAGCAAAAAAATCACCCATTTTCTTCGCATCCCCTTTAGCTAAATGCACTAACCAGGGAGTCTCTATAGGCTGCTGAGGCATGCTTTCAGATACCTGAAAAACATATTGCCTGCCAAAGCCCGAAAGGAATAATACACTTATCAACATCCAACTTAGTCGATACATAATCTGTTGAATTGGGCTCCAAAGTTAAGCCTTTTCATAATGAGATCTTTAATTCTCTATTTATCTCTGATTGAAATTGAGCTGCTGATAACTACTAAAAGGCTTTTTTTAAGGCAAAGGCTGAGAGAAAACCTAAAAATAGTACTTTTGACCCAGATTGTAAATAGGTCAATTGGTATTAGGCATGAAGGGCATTTCTTTTTTGAAACACGTTTCTTTTTTAAATAGCTTGTTAGCTATTATTTGGTTGTTGTCAGCCTGTAGTTTTCCTCCCATAGAGTCGGAAACTGAAAAGTTTGAGAAAGACCTCAACCGTTTCAACAACCGCATGGAATCTATTGGTCAGCGAATGGAGATATTAGAGGCTATGGAGCAGGAATTGGATGAGATTGAGACACAGCTTGTCAGGGGTGAAATAAACAGGGAAGAATATCTCATCCGCTCAAACGAGATCAAAAATGCGTATGGCCGCAAGATCACTATTGCAGGACAGGCAGCGATAATACAAGAGTTACCTTTGTGGGCCAAAGACATAGGCTTGAGCGAACCGGCAGGAATGACACTGAATCAGGAGCTTTCAATGCTGACCAATGTCAATAATCCAGAAGAAGGGTTTAATTCACTCTTAGTAGTATATACAGGTAATTATCAAGTAGCTATGAAAGAAGCTCAACGAATAGCTGCACAAGCAAACATACCCATAAGCTCTGACTTTAAAGAAGCGTTGGAGATCAGCCGACAGTATGGCAGCTCACCATTAAAAGGGATAGCTTTTGCTAATTTTGAACCCTTTGTTAAAGATGCGCCGGTGAATATTTCTATCACTGTAGATGAAGCCGGAATACTTACTATTAGCGCCATCAACATAGAACAAATGAACCGGCAAACCAGCAGAAACAAAACCGATCAATAGATAAAGAATACACATTAAAAAGCAGCTTTATTCACTCAAATTCATAGCTTCCCCCCTAACACTACTGAAATGACACAATTGGCCAATACTATAGAGCATCCGGGTACTATTACCCGCATTGGCAAGGATGAGATAGAGGTGATGATCATGTCTTCTTCTGCATGTGCTTCATGCCAGGTAAAAGGAGCATGCAGCCTGTCGGAGATGGAAGAAAAAATCGTAACTGTTAAAAAACCAGCTCGTAAAGACTTCAAGCCTGGCCAGCAAGTCGTTGTATTCATGTACGGTAACACAGGTTTCAAAGCAGTTTTTTTTGGATACATACTACCCTTTATCTTAGTGATAGCCAGCTTAGTGATTATAATATCCACCGGCAATAGCGAAGGTATAGCCGGTTTGTCGGCATTGGTAATCCTGGCTATTTACTACCTGCTGTTATATACTTTGCGAAACCACATCAACAAAAGTTTTGAGTTTTTTATCAAGTAAGTTCTTTTACCCTTGCTCTAACGTATTATCATATTTATATATGTTCTAAATTACTGATTATGTGGTAATTTAGAAAGATTCTAAACAAGAACCCAATACTTCTGATAATCAGATCGTTCGCTAATCCAAACTATAGGGCATCAATTGTAATATTTTCACATCTATTTGTGTATGTGATTGTTACTGCTATCGTCTCTCAGGTCTGACTGGTATTCTTACTACGCACAATTATTTTACTTTTGCTAAGCTGTTATTTTTTTATCAGCATCATATAAAGCTTAGCATATTAGTATTACTATCAATACGATACAATGTGAACGATATTTTACTTTTTTCGCTTTTGACTCTTGGTCTGTTAGGTGCCATTATGGCAATAGTGCTTTATTTAGTAGCACAGAAGTTCAAAGTGATCGAAGATCCAACCATAGACTTGGTAGAAGACATACTGCCCAAGGCCAATTGCGGTGGCTGTGGATTTCCTGGTTGCCGTAATTTTGCGGAGATTTTGGTTAAACAGGCTAATGAGCAGCAGAATATTGACGGTTTCAACTGTCCGGTAGGCGGTAATGCGGTGATGAAAGAGGTTGCTTCAATTCTTGGATTAGAGGTTCAGGAGCAGGCTCCAATGATTGCAGTGGTTCGTTGCAATGGTTCCAAAGCCAACTCACCTTCCAAAGTCATCTACGATGGGCCCGCCTCTTGTGCCTTTGCTCATAATCTGTTTTCAGGTGAGGGAGGCTGTCAGTATGGATGTCTTGGTTTAGGCGACTGTGTGGATGCCTGTGATTTTGACGCCATACATATGAATCCTCTGACAGGCTTACCCGAAGTGAATGATAAATGTACAGCCTGTAACGCCTGCGTCAAAGCATGTCCAAGAGGGATCATCGAACTCAGGCGAAAAGGCCCTAAAGACAGACGTATATTTGTTTCATGCATCAATGAAGAAAAAGGCGGCCCAGCTAAAAAGAACTGCTCTGTAGCTTGTATAGGGTGCTCCAAATGCTTTCAGGTATGTCCGTTCGATGCCATTACCATGAAAAACAATCTAGCATATATTGACTTCATCGCATGCAAACTTTGTCGAAAATGTGTAGAAGTATGCCCAACCGATGCGATCTTAGAGATCAATTTCCCGCTTCGTAAACCTAAGCCGGCTGTAGAAGACAAGAAAACCTCCACCGAAAAAACTGCTACCGTCGCAACTATCAAACAAGATACATCTTCCGAATCAACCGTATAATCTGATTTGTGGTATGAAATCCTTAAAAAGTTTCCGTTTAGGTGGGATTCATCCCCCTGAAAATAAGTTTTCGGCCCATGCACCTATCAGCTCAATCCCACTACCTAAACAGCTGATCGTCCCATTAGGGCAAAACCTGGGTGTAGCACCCAAGCCCATAGTAAAAAAAGGTGATGAGGTAAAGGTTGGGCAACTCATAGCCAAGGCAGACGCATTTATATCGGCTAATATACATTCACCTGCCTCAGGTAAAGTGCTCAAAATTGATGACGCAACAGATTCAAGCGGCTACAGGCGACCGGCTATTTTTATCAATGTTGAAGGCGACGAATGGGATGAATCTATTGACCGCTCCGAGACTATCAACCGAGAGATAGTTTTGGACAGACAACAAATTATCGAACGTATCAAAGACCGGGGTATAGTAGGGCTTGGGGGAGCTACCTTTCCTACCCATATCAAACTGATGATACCCGAAGGCAAAAAGGCTGACTACCTCCTGATCAACGGGGTTGAATGCGAACCATATCTTACTTCCGACCACAGGCTGATGATTGAAAAAGGAGAACAAGTACTCATAGGAACTAAGATATTAATGAAAGCCCTTGAAGTAAAAAGAGCTGTCATAGGCATTGAAGCCAATAAACCGGATGCCATCAGTCATCTCAGAGAACTCTCAGCTGACTATACCGATATTTATATTCAAGCCTTACAGGTAAAATATCCGCAAGGTGGTGAGAAGCAGCTGATTAAAGCAGTAGTAAACCGTGAAGTCCCATCTGGAAAACTACCTATTGAAGTAGGTTGTGTAGTATCGAACGTAGGAACAGCCTTTGCTGTGTATGAAGCCGTTCAAAAGAATAAGCCTCTGATTGAGCGAATAGTAACACTTACTGGTAAAGCCGTGCGCAAGCCTTCCAACTTTTTAGTTCGCATAGGCACCCCGATTACTGATCTATTGGAAGAAGCTCAAGGTATGCCTGAGTTTACCGGAAAGATCATCAACGGCGGACCTATGATGGGCAAAGCTCTGAGCACAACCGATATCCCCATAGTAAAAGGTTCATCAGGTATAGTGCTTTTGCCACAGGAAGAAAGCCGCCGACCGGAAGAAAAACCTTGTATCCGTTGCTCAAAATGCATACAAGCATGCCCAATGGGATTAGAGCCTTACCTGCTTGCCAAGCTTGCCAAATTGGCTTTATTTGAAAGAGCCGAATCGGGAAAAATAATGGATTGTATTGAGTGTGGCTCCTGCCAATATACATGTCCGGCTAATATTCCCTTGCTTGATTATCTAAGACTTGGAAAACAAAAAGTCGGTCACTTGATAAGAACCAGAAAAAACTGAATCTATGCAGCAATTAACTATATCCGGATCCCCGCATATACACGGAGAAGAAAGTGTGAAAAAGATCATGTATTCGGTAGTGTACGCATTGATACCTGCTGTACTAATATCCATTTATTTCTTTGGATGGGATGCTGCTCGTGTGCTTCTTACTTCGGTTATTGCCTGTTTGTTTTTTGAATGGGTCATACAAAAATACCTGATCAAAGGATCGTTGACCATCAATGACGGATCGGCTGTAGTAGCCGGAATATTATTAGCGTTTAATGTCCCGGCTAATTTACCTGTACCGATCATTATTATCGGTGCTTTGGTAACTATAGGAATAGCTAAGATGTCGTTCGGAGGATTAGGTAAGAATCCTTTCAACCCGGCATTGGTAGGCAGGGTATTTTTATTAATATCTTTTCCGGCTCAGATGACCACCTGGCCGGTTCCACGTCCGTTGTTTGCAAAAGCTGTTACCGATGCAATCACCGGTCCTACTCCATTAGGATTGGTTAAAGAGAGTCTTGACGCGGGAAAACGCCTGCCCGAGATCATGGCCGATCCCTCCATGCCTGATTATATTGATCGCCTGACAGGAAATATGGCAGGCTCCTTAGGCGAAATGTCGTATATAGCTCTGATATTAGGAGGGCTATACCTGATCATCAAAAAGGTGATCGACTGGCAATTGCCCGTATCTATCATACTGACTGTCTTTGTTTTTGCCGCTATCTTTCATTGGATTGACCCTATGTATTATGTAGAGCCAAGCTTTCACCTGTTTTCGGGTGGACTAATGTTAGGCGCTATTTTCATGGCTACCGACATGGTAACATCGCCTATGAATATGTGGGGACGGATACTATATGGAATAGCCATTGGACTGCTTACTATCATCATCAGGATATGGGGTGCATACCCAGAAGGTATTTCATTTGCTATTCTGATCATGAATGCGTTTACTCCTTTAATTAACAGAGGATTCAAACCCAGACGTTTTGGTAAAATTGTAAATTAACTTCAACAGTACACCTTAATTTTTTTAAACCGTTATGGCAGCTAAACGAGAATCAACCTTTGTCAATATGCTAAGCACCCTTTTGGTGATAACCTTAGTGGCTGCATTTACATTGGGAAGTGTGTATAATCTGACTAAAGAACCTATAGCATTGGCTAAACAAAAAAAGTTAGAAGAAGCCATTCGTATGGTGTTACCAGAATTTGAGCGTCTTGAAGCCATCAAGATCAAATCAGATAGAGAAGAAGATTCCTTACAATTTTTTGTCGCGTATCAGGCAGATACCGTAATAGGTGTTGCCATCAACACCTTTTCTAACAAGGGTTTCTCGGGTGAAGTGCGTATCATGGTCAGTTTTGCACCCGATGGAACTATATACAACACTTCTGTATTAGATCACAAAGAAACACCTGGCTTAGGCGACAAGATGCAAAAAAACAAGTCGGACTGGAGCAACCAGTTTAACGGGATGAATCCGGTTTCTTATCGCCTGAAGGTAGTGAAAGATGGTGGCGATGTAGATGCCATCACAGCAGCTACCATCAGTTCGCGTGCGTTTACTGATGCCGTTCAACATGCGTATGATACTTTTTTAACCTATCAGAAAGAGAACTAATTATGAATCAGATTCAAAATTTAACGAAAGGCTTTATCAAAGAGAACCCTGTCCTGGCTCAGCTTTTAGGGCTTTGTCCAACGCTTGGTGTTACTACATCAGCTTTTAACGGATTAGGCATGGGTTTAGCGACAACTTTTGTATTAGTCTCTTCAAACTTAGTGGTGTCATTAGTTAAAAACTTCATTCCCGACAAGGTACGTATCCCTTCGTTCATCGTCATTATCGCCTCTTTTGTAACGGTAGTCGAATTAGTGATGCAGGGTTTTGTACCTGCTTTGTTCGATCAATTAGGGCTTTTTATCCCGCTGATTGTTGTCAACTGCATCGTCTTAGGTCGTGCCGAAGCCTTTGCATCCAAGAATACTGTAGCATCTTCTGTGATAGACGGACTTGGGATGGGATTAGGTTTTTCAATGGCGCTGACTATTTTAGGCGCTCTACGCGAGATACTTGGAAGCGGAGCCTTGTTTGGATTCAAATTTATTCCGGGAGAGATGATTTTGGTGTTTGTCCTGGCTCCCGGTGCCTTTATTGGACTAGGGTACTTGATCGCCCTTACTAGAAAACTGAATAAATAAGCCAAAAAACTTTCAACCCATGGAATATATTATCATTATCATATCGGCCATTTTTGTCAACAATATCGTCCTGGCACAGTTTCTTGGGATATGCCCTTTTGTGGGAGTTTCCAATAAGATTTCCACTTCTATCGGCATGGGAGGAGCAGTATTGTTTGTCATCACTTTATCCACTATAGTAACCTGGCTAATCCAAACTTATGTATTAAACGCATTAGGACTACATTTTCTACAGACGATCGCATTCATAGTGGTGATAGCCTCATTAGTGCAAATGGTCGAGATCATTCTGAAAAAAGTCAGTCCGGCTCTTTACTCTGCCTTAGGTGTTTTTCTGCCTCTTATCTCCACCAACTGCGCTGTATTAGGTGTAGCCATACTTACCATACAAAAAGAATATACCCTTATCGAAGGAGTGGTGTTTTCCAGTTCAACAGCTTTGGGATTCGGGCTTGCTCTGGTAATTTTTGCTGGCATACGTGAGCACCTTGATCTGATGGAAGTTCCAAAAGGCATGCGCGGAGTACCTATTGCATTGGTTACAGCAGGAATATTAGCACTTGCTTTCATGGGATTCACCGGTATAGTGTGAATAATCTTTAGTCAACCACAAAATCAGTCAAAAACACCTTAAATACTCCCGATACGCAATTTTAATAGTATTTTTGTACCCGATTATCCCAATACAGTTTCATAAGCCCTAATCTACTATAATCATCAGTTAGCTTATGTAACAGTATCAGTCACAAACTAATCTAATACGATAATTTTATGGAAAATCATATTCATATTTACAGCGTAACCGGCATGAGTTGCAACCATTGCAAGAACAAAGTAGAAACGAATTTACGTGCTCTGCCAGGGGTTGACACTGTCGAAGCTGACATAGTAAATAATAAGGTAACTCTGAAAGGAAGCAACATCAATTCTCAGCAGGTGCAACAAACCATACTACTTTTAGGGTATCAGTTTCACGGGGAAATAGAATCTTAAGACACAGCCAAACTCAAAAAAATCACTGCGATATCAGCTGCAAAAACTATACACTGCTATCGCAGCAGCAGGAGTTTTATGACCTGATCTTATATGAAACATTTTACCAATATAAAACAAACCTTGCGAATCTGCTTTTTTGGTTTCTTTTTGCTGATATATGGTTTTGCGTATCCTCAATCGGATTATCGTTTATATACTGACACACGCACAGAACCTTCATCCATACAAATGTATTTGCTCTGGCAGCATGGTTACCCAAGAGGTTCCATACTCCTATCAAATCCGACAGAAAACAAGGATTTACTTATTATTTTTGAAACGATCAAGCAAGCTGACAGCTCCTATGCCATCATCCGGTCAACAGACAATCAACAGCTTTTTAATGCGAGTATCAGCCCTGATGAGATTACGCTTACTGCTATTGATGGCAATCATCAGGAGCATGTATTGAATGCTGTCCCCTTTATCGAGCAAACGAATAGTTTCTTATTCACTGTTTCAGACACCCAACTACTTGATCCTGATAACCCTGACTCACCTTCAGCTTTTATGGAAATATCGTTAGTATGGCCTGATGATGGGTTTTCAGACTTGCGGCATGCAGTCAAGCAATTTTATGGATGGCAGTCGGATGACTTACAACCAGGACACTGGATCAAGTCAGAGATAAATGAGTTTTTTAAACAATATTCTGAAATGGCTGAGCTGCCGGGCGATAAAGGCAAGAGTTTTCAATGGCTCAACAGCAGGCATGCCAGCCTCATATATGATCAACATAACCTATTGGGATTGCGATGGTCAAAACATGTGTTTACTGGTGGTGCCCATTCTATGTCGCACAATAGCCACGTCTTTTTCCATACACAGAACGGCAAAATGTTAGTGCTTGATGAGATGGTTTCTATCGAAAATCTGCCACTATTGGAACAAATACTGACCCAAGGTCTGAAAGCTCAGCTACAAATCAGTGATGAAGAAAAGCTTAGCGATCACGGATACTTTACTGATACTATTCCGGTTACAGACAATTTCTATCTCACTCCAAACGGTATAGGATTTTATTATAACAGCTACGAAATAGCTCCCTATTCGACCGGCCATACTGATCTTTGGCTACCGTTTACTATCCTCAGACCCTTATTGCTTCCCGATTTTATAGATATTCTGTTCGGTAAATAGATAACAAATCTTATAGTCGCCTTTTCATCAATGAATTAGATTCATACGTAATTTCCAGTAACTATTGAAGGGTTTCATGTATTTTTGTGTTAAAAATATTGCCACATGAGATCCTCACTAATTATTGCAGCAATAGCTGTGCTTTTAAGTTTTTGCTACCCTTTGCATGCTCAGCAATCGGTAAAAGACAGTGTAGTGAACACCTTTTTGATCCATGCTAACTATGCGTTTCAGTTTCCTGGGGCTGATTTGAGCAAGAGCTTCGGAAATAATTCGGTGATAGCAGTTGGTTTAGGGTATAAGACAAACAAAAACTGGCTTTGGAGTGCCCAGCTTGGCTTTATTTTTGGCGATAATGTGCATGGCCGCAATGAGTTGCTAAGTCTGATCAGTACTTCTACCGGTGAAATCATAGACGGAGACGGTGTTTATACCAGTCTGGCCTTGTTTGAGCGTGGCTACCATTCCCAACTCAAAGGAGGCAAGATAGTGCCATTTGGCAGGCTTAATCCAAATTCCGGCTTATACTTTCAAACAGGGTTAGGCTATCTGACACATCACATCCGTATAGAGACTCAGTTTGGCACCGCTCCCCAACTAAAAGGCGACTATGCCAAGGGGTACGACCGGCTAAGAGGTGGTGTTGCTCATAGCATGGAAGCCGGATTTCTTTTTATGGGAAGCAGTAAAGTACTCAACTTTAGCATAGGACTCGAATTTATCCATGCGTATACTACATCTCTCCGAAAGTATGACTTCAACCTCATGCGACCCGACAACCAACGCTATAGCGATCATTATTTTGGTATACGTATCAATTGGATGGTACCGGTTTATAAGCGAAGCCCACAGCCATATTACTACTTTTAGCCATTCCCATGAAATTGTTTTATACGTTTTTTATAAAACTATATGTACTTGGTATCAGGTTAGCATCATTATATAACGATAAAGCTAAAAAATGGATCGAAGGTCGCAGAGATCAGGATGAGTCGTGGCCTCCTGAACAAGCTGACAAAACCCGATGGATATGGCTTCATGCCGCTTCATTGGGTGAGTTTGAACAAGGTCGCCCACTCATTGAAGCTTTTAAGCAAACATATCCGGATCAAAAGATATTACTCACTTTTTTTTCTCCATCGGGATACGAGATCAGAAAAGATTATCCCTTAGCTGATCAAATTGCTTATTTACCCGCCGACACTCCAAAAAATGTCTCCCGATTTCTTGATGGGTTATCCATCAGCATAGCAGTATTTATCAAGTACGAGTTTTGGTTTAATTATATCAGCCAGCTTCTTCAACGCAATATACCCTTGATTTTTGTCTCCTCGCGTTTTACTCCAAATCAATTTTTTTTCAGTTCCTACGGCAAATGGTTTCTGAACAAACTTCAAGGAGTAAGCTGTTTTTATGTACAAGATAGATCATCGGAAGAGCTATTACGTCAACATGGAATTTCTCAGGTGATGGTAACGGGCGACACTCGCTTCGATCGGGTAGTCAGTTTAGCACAAAAAACCGATTCTTTTCCCAAAATAGAAGCCTTTATCAACGGCAGAAAAGTACTAGTATTCGGAAGTACCTGGCCGGAAGATGAAACACATTTGTTTGAGGCGATGAAACAAGTACCGGATAAGTATTGCATTTTATTGGCACCACATGAAACCCATGAAAAACGTATTCGGTCTATAGAATCCACCCTGACCTTGAGCCATCAAAGATATTCTTCTTCAAGCCTTTCATCTGATAGTCGGATTCTCATTATAGATACTATAGGTATTTTGTCGCAGCTTTATCAATATGCTGATTTTGCGTTTGTTGGAGGCGGGTTTGGCAAGTCTATTCACAACATACAAGAGCCTGTTGCTTTTGGTTGCCCTGTGATCATCGGGCCACATTATTCAAAATTTATTGAAGCTGTAGAGCTGATTCAGGCTGGTGGTGTTCGGGCTGTAGCAAACGGAGCTCAATTAGCTGATGCGATTAACGACTTCATATACAAGCCCGATCTGTTGAACCGTGCCTCAGCCATATGCATAGAATATGCCAGGCAAAATACCGGTGCCACCCAAAGTATCATGACTTCCATTGAAGACTTCATGCACAGTTGAGCCAATTATCTTATAGAAGATCAGACCAATATCTCATCAGCTCATATCAATCAAATTCATAAAATCCAAATAATGAGGTGCATCTATTCCAAATGTTTTCACTTCTTTCCCCATAATCTGATAAGTGCTTTTTTGGCCTGAAATGCGGGAAAAATGCAGCTCAAAAATCTTCTCATCTGTATCACGCATCAACACCATTGCCAAATTATCATTCAAATCAGAATGAAGCTTTGAATGGCATATAGGGCAAAAGAAATCAAACTTATGACCTTCGTTGATAGAGTGGGATTGATGATGGATAGTTTGATAGTTACCTAATTCAGGATTGATCAACAACAGCATTCCTTTTTCGCCATCTTGTTTTACTGTCAGGATAATATGCTCATCAACACGAAGATGTCCTTTGCAATCCGGACACATATAATCTACTGCCATAGCTTTGTGTAGTTTTGGTTTCTCTTCAAAGATACAACAGGATATGAGGAAAAACAAGCAATCCACAGAAAAAAGTGTAGTTCACAAAGTAGAATATCCGTATAGTTGCATCATATAGAATATTTTTATAGTTTTATCCTAAAAAACAAGGGTTATGTCACCGGATTTAATTCAGTATCTGAATCAACGTTTTGATGTGTCATCGAGGCCTCCCAAAGCATCTGCAGCGCCTTTCGTAACTATTTCAAGGGAAACTGGCTGCCATAGTTTCAGGATAGCCACCTTGCTTCATCAACGATTAGAATCTCTTATGCCGGTAAAATGGAACATAGTAACCAAGGAAATCATTAAGTCGGCAATGCGTGAATTAGAGTTAGACCAACAACAGGTAGCCAGCATTCTTCGTGCTCAGGAACGCTCGCATTTCACCGAGATAATGAAAGCTTTTGAACATTCCTCCTATAAAAGTGATGAACGGGTAAGAGAGATACTGAAAGAGTTTATTCAGAATCTGGCACGAAAAGGGTATGTGATCATTGTTGGCAGAGCCGGGTCTATAGTTACCAACAAAATAAAATCAGGCCTGCACTTACGTCTTATAGCTCCATTGAACTGGCGCATTCAAAGTATTATGGCCAAAAAAAACATGAACCGCATACAAGCCAGAAAATATATACTAGAATCGGATGAAGCCCGTATGAAACTCATGCAAGATTTCTTCAAAAAACAGCCTGCCTCTTCACATTGGGACATTACTGTTGACAATAGTCGTTTGTCGGATGAGGAAATAGTAGAAATATTGATTACCGTGCTTCGAAAAAGAAATATGATCTAACGCATGAAATATAGCAGACTTACAACACCAAAAGTTTTATCCCGTACTATACCGTCCTTTAGCCTGCAAACAATCCTTTTTTTGATTGCCTTATCTACTGTAATCAGCTCATGTAAAAAACCTCACTCTGCCGAAAGTGCCCGCAAATATATCAGAGCTGCCGACTTTGAACTGATCCAAGCAGGTCTTAAACTGCAAAAAATACAGGCTTTCTATGCGTTAAAAACCTTATACGAAAAACCGCACTGCCCCTTGCCTACCCGTGAGTTCTATCCTCCAGAAAGTGAACACCCGACACAGTTTCAAATGGATAAGCATATAGGACACTATATAGAAGACGAGCATCAAAACTTTGTATTGCATCGCCCCTCCGATTCATTGATCATTGACTTCACTTTTAATGAAAAGCAACAACTCAGACTAATCATAGACGACTATCAACAGCTTACAACAAAATCAGGCATGGTGATTCCAACTCAAATCAAAGCAAGCGTTTGGATCAACGATGTAAAGCAGCTGACCTTAGATTATAATGCACGCCTGAGACTTGGATTCATTGGAAAGATACACATACGAATGCAAGCCGATCATCTTGTTTTGAAGCTGAAATCCACCGTTCGACTATCAAAAAAGACCTCTCATTTGTCGGCCATTGCTACACTTCAAAACAGAGAAACCGAAATACTTCATACCTATCTCAAATCAAAAATACGACTTAATGCAGATAAAACTATAGGTATTGGGCTGAAACATATAGCTATATCTGTATTTCCATTAAAGTTCGACTGGACTTCTGATCGGGCTTTTGTACATATTGTACCTCAAAATTATACGGATGAATATAACCGTCATCGTTCTATGGCACTGACTGATATGCATGGGCGCAAATTAGCTAAGCTACGATTATCTGATGCAGGCAAAAAAGATCAGATCAATATCATGGCTGAGTATCCAGATGGCACTATTGACAATCTTGAGGATATCATGTTAGCTGTTAAAACCTTGTTGCCTCTTTTGTTTAAAAGCAGTTGATATAAAATCTGGTAAAGAAAAACACAATAACTAAAACAAGGAACCATATGGCAGAAAAATTTTTATGTAAAAATTCATCACCATGCAACGAACTCAGGATTTAATACGTCTAATGCGTATATGGCAAAATTAACACTAACACCAAATGCCGATTTTTTTATACTTTTGTCGCACTATTGATTCCTTTTTCAAAATATTTCAACAATAATTAACCAACTAAATTTTTTTATTATGAGATTTAACAGATTAACAAAAGCACTTTTATTAGTTTTTTTAGCGACGGCTATTTTTTCCTGTAAGAAGAAAGACGATGTAAAAGAGTTTACGGCAGAGGATGCCAAAATAGAGTTGCGCGAGGCTTCTCAGAAACTGATGACAGATGTTCAGAATATCTTCATGGAGCCTTCCGTTCAATCGATTAATTTTCTGGCTGTATTGCTTGATTTTGACTTTGGTGAATTCTCGGTCAACAAGCTTATTCAACATCCAGTACCTACCTATCCCAAATATTTTTCGAGGATCAAACAATCGTTGGCTCAACAGGAGCATTTCAAATCAACTACTGATGAGATTGATTTAGGCATATTCGTATATAACTTTGAACACGACTATTTTGAAATGGTTGAACCTTCTCAAACCAAGCTACAATTTTCATTTCCGGCTGATGAGGTTGCGTATGCCAATCAGCAAAACAATGCTGTGTTAGAGGTTAACAATCTTGAATTTGCTACCATTACAATAACTGAGACCTATTTTGATGACTGGTCAGGCGAATGGGTCACAGAAACTTATGATCAGGAAGTGCCCACCAAATTTAATCAGACTTTAGCTATCAACGGTATTACCACTATGACCACCAATTATAATGCAAGTTTTGATAATACTGCTATGCCTACTGCACTCAATCTCAATCTTGCCATGGCACCTTATTCCTTTGAAACTTCGCTCACTGGTAGCGGATCGTCTTACAGAACAGCAAGTTCTCTCAAACTTAACTCAACTGCGCTATTAGGTCACGATCTAAATCTTAAGTACACTTCAGATCGCGAATTTATCGAACAAATTTCGGGTAATTTCTTCACCGATCCACTTAAAGTTGATGGCTCGGTGAACGTAGCTAATCTTGAAGCTCTTATGAATGAATACGAAGAAACAGGCTCATATGATCTGAATGAGTTGAATGCACAAATGGAAATTGAGTTACTACACATAGGCGAGAATGCTAAATTGGGTGATATTCAATTCAGGGAATATACTGATCCTGTTTATGGATATAAAGAACTTACATTAGCAATAGTGTACACTGACGGAACTTTTGAGTTCCTTGAAAACTTATTTGAAATGGACTTCAAATACAGCAAAGTCCGTTAATAAATCCTACAGCTTGAACAAGAGGCGGCTTTATGCCGCCTTTTTTTATTTCCCGGATTTAACATAACGCTCAACCAAACTGTTTTTTTGTGGATGTCGTTCTCCTACCAAGAATAATCCGTGTAAATTATCGTTAGTAATGATCAATGGCTAATCAGGCCAAAAACAAGTATTTTTTGATACTTATCAAATATTCGTATGAAGTTTTCAGATATAATAGGTCAAGAGGAGGTAAAAAAACAATTGATACAATCTGTCAGCGATGGCAGGGTAAGTCACACTCAATTATTCTGGGGGCCCTCAGGAGCCGGAAAATTTGCGCTTGCATTAGCTTATGCGCAGTATGTCAACTGCACTGCCAAAACAATCAACGACAGTTGCGGCAAGTGCCCTTCATGTGTCAAGGCAAGCAAACTCACTCATCCCGATATTCACTTTATTTATCCTACTACCACTACTAAGCAGATAAAAAAAGATCCCGAATCAGGTCTTTTTGCCGACGACTGGAGAAAATATATCGCCTCGTGCAATGGATACCCTAACCTGAACAACTGGTATGACTTTCTGGGAGTTGAAAACAAACAAGGACTAATTTATGCCCGCGACGCTTCGGATATAGCAAGAAAGCTTAGTCTGAAAGCCTACGAAGGGCAATATCGGATCATCATATTATGGATGGCTGAAAAGCTACACAATACAGCTGCCAACAAACTATTGAAATTATTGGAAGAGCCTCCAGATAACACTCTTTTTATCTTAATTTCAGAAGACACAGAACAGATACTCAACACCATCAAGTCGAGAGCCTATCAAATTAAAATTAACCGCATCGGATTAGAAGATATCAAGAATAGGTTGGCTGCCTTGTATAATGTCCGACCAGCCGAAACGACAGATGCTGCTATCATGGCCAATGGCAGCTGGCCTGAGGCCATACGCTTATTTGAAAATGCAGACGAAGAAAAAGACCATTTTGTGAACTTTCAGCACTGGATGAGATTGTGTTATTCGACCAATATCGCAGGTTTAACCGACTTTGTTTCATCTATCAGCACTATAGGCCGTGAGCGTCAAAAACAATTTCTGAATTTTGCATTGCATCATTATCGCAACTCATTGCTATACAACTATAACTTACAGGACTTGATCAGGTTACCAGCTGATGAAGCAGCTTTCAACAGCAAGTTTGCACCTTTTATACATCATGCCAATTTACTTCAACTGACACAGCTAATGGAAGAAGGTATCCGACAAATCGAACGCAATGCCAATGCACAGATTTTGTTTATGGATATGAGCTTCGACATAGTGAAACTGCTTCGACAAAAGGCTTGAACCGGTCGAAATTAACTATTTTTGCAACTGAATTGTATTGAAACCATACCCATGAACGAATTATCAAAAGGGAAGAGCTATCAGTCTTTTTTAGCCCGAGGCTGTAGCAGGGCCCCACGAGTATATAATCCAAAAGATTCTATTTATTGTGCCCAATGTTGTAAGCTAAGTGCTTCAAACTGGCTAAAAAATTTCGATAGCCCTCATCTCGCTCAATCTACACGATTTGCAGAGATACGTTTTAAAAACGACCATAAAGACTATTATTCTTATAGCCCTGAACTGGAACTTACCGAAGGTGAAATTGTTGCTGTTGAAGCTGCCTCAGGACACGATATAGGAATTGTAACCCTGATAGGTGAGTTAGTTGAGCTTCAGATGAAACGAAAAAACATCCGTCAACAGCCTCATGAGTTACGCAAAGTGTATCGCCACGCCAAACTAGCCGATATAGAAAAGTGGGTTAGCGCCATAGAACTCGAAGAGCATACCCTCACAAGAACAAGAGAGATCATATACGATATGCAACTTGAAATGAAACTGAATGATGTGGAATATCAAGGAGATAAAACAAAAGCTATCTTTTATTATACTGCTGAAGACCGTGTGGATTTCAGGGAGTTGATCCGAAAATTAGCTGATGAATTTCACATACGTATTGAGATGCGACAGATTGGGATGCGACAGGAATCGGCTAAGCTTGGTGGCATAGGACCCTGCGGGCGTGAGTTATGCTGCGCTTCCTGGATGGCCGAATACAGCTCGGTCTCTACACAAGTTACTAAAGTTCAGCAAATCTCACCTAACCCACAAAAGTTAGCAGGACTTTGCGGCAAACTGAAATGTTGCCTTAACTACGAATACGACACCTATATTGATGCATTAAAAGACTTTCCCGACGAACAAACTGTATTACGAACCTTGAATGGGGATGCCAGTTTCCAGAAACATGATGTGTTCAAAGGACTAATGTGGTATGCATATGATAAGGATAAAACTAATATGATGGCAATACCTATAGAGCAGGTAAAATTTATAGTCGAGGAAAACAGCAAAGGCGTACTCCCGGAAAAACTAGAAGATTTTGCATTCCTTAAAGAGGCACAAATGGTTGAGTATCCTATCAATCAACTTGAGGGCGAGATTACACGCTTCGATGAGCCAGACCGAAAGAAGCCACGTAAAAAAAGAAATAAACAGCAACCCAGGGCATGAATATCGCACTCAACAAACAGAAGTTGAAAAAAGACAGCAGACAGATAGTTATATTCGCATTCATTGCTGTGGCAATGTATTCATGTCAGCCAAACACTCTTTTTGATCAGGTTCAATCTATAGAGACTGATGGATGGAGCATTTCGAATGAGATTCCGTTTAACTTTGATGTGCAGGATACCAATCAGTTATACAGCTTCTTCATGCATATCAGAAATGACGACAGCTATAGGTACAGCAATCTGTACGTGTTCATGCACACTCGTTTCCCAAACGGAAACATCACCCGCGATACTATTGAGTGTGTGTTAGCCGATCCGACTGGTAAATGGTTCGGAAAAGGCACAGGACGATTCCAGGATCATAAAATACTACTCAATCCTTCTATAAAGTTTCCACTACAGGGAATCTATCAGATCCAAATAGAGCAAGCAATGCGCGAGGAACCATTAAAAGGGATCAAGGCAGTAGGTATTCGTATTGAACAATCTGCTATATAGTCATAGCAAAAGCATGGCATGATTTCTATGAAAGAAAATAAAAATAACCGTTCTACCCGAAAGATCATCATGTTTCTATGGTCATCTTTTGTGATCGTTTTGTTGTTTGTATTTCTGTTATTCTATGGTATTTCAATGAGTTGGTTCGGGTCTATCCCCAGTTTTGAAGAATTGGAAAACCCAGAGACTAATCTGGCTTCCCAAATATACTCAAGAGACGGTATAGTGTTAGGAGCTTTTTATGTTGAAAACCGTTCCAATATTCATTTCAAAGATCTGCCTACTGATTTGGTACATGCCTTTCTTGCTATTGAAGACATCCGGTTTACCGAGCATTCCGGCATAGATGAACGGGCTTTGCTACGTGTAGCCTGGGGCTTGCTTAGTGGCAGTAAAAAAGGAGGAGGTAGTACGATCACTCAACAATTGGCTAAGAATCTTTTCCCAAGAGGTGAGAACCTCAGCACTCCGAAATTAGCTCTTCGTAAGTTTCAGGAATGGATCACAGCCATCAAGCTTGAGCGTAACTACTCCAAAGAAGAGATATTAGCCATGTATCTCAACACTGTTGAGTTTGGCAGTCAAGCCTTTGGTATTAAATCAGCAGCACTCACTTTTTTTGGTAAAGCAACCTCTGAACTAACCCTTGAGGAAGCAGCCGTTTTATCCGGCGTAGTGAATGCCCCTACATGGTATAGTCCTGTACGTAATCCCGAGCGATCGCTACAACGCCGTAATTTAGTGTTGAAAAAAATGGAATCCTACGGCTTCATCCCAAAGGATGTTTTCGACAGTATCAGTCAACTCCCTATCGACTTATCCAACTACGGTCTTCTTGACCATAACACAGGATCGGCAACTTATTTCCGTGAATATTTACGTTCATTTATGCATAACTGGGCTCGGACTCATACTAAAGCCAACGGACAGCCATACGATATCTACAAAGACGGTTTACGCATCTATACTACTCTTGACAGCCGCATGCAACGTTATGCCGAAGAAGCAATACGCCAGCACTTAGGATCAGATATTCAGCCGGCATTTTTCCGACATTGGAAAGCTCAGCCTAATGCACCTTTTGTCTTTCCACCAGCTGAGGCCCGACAAGAAGTTCAGAAAATACTTGACCAGGCTATGCGTCGATCAGACCGCTACCGTCAACTAAAGCGCGAGGGATACTCCACCGATTCTATTCAACATATCTTTCACGAACCTATTCGGATGCGTGTCTTCTCTTGGGATGGACCTATTGATACTGTTATGAGTCCTATGGATTCCATACGATATTATAAATTCTTTCTTCAAAGCAGTCTGATGTCGGTTGATGTACATACTGGTCAGATCAGAGCATATGTAGGCGGAATAGATTATCGGCATTTTAAGTATGACCATGTTACACAAGCGCGGCGTCAAGTAGGTTCCACCTTTAAGCCGTTCTTATATACTCTGGCAATGCAGGAAGGTGAGTATTCACCATGCTACAAAGTACCTAATATTCAATATAGTGTACAACTATATGATGGCAGCTTCTGGGAGCCACGAAACTCAAGCGACGACAGAATAGGCGAAGAGGTAACCCTTAGATGGGCATTAGCCAACTCCAACAACTGGATATCTGCTTATCTGATCAAACGGTTTCCACCTGAATCGGTTATACAAATGGCGCGGAAAATGGGTATCACAGCTCCAATAGACCCAGTACCGGCTATTGCCTTAGGAACCCCAGATATAAGCTTGTACGAGATGGTAGGCGCCATGAATACCTTTGCCAATAAAGGAGTATATATCAAACCGTATTTTGTAACCAGGATAGAAGATAAAAATGGCAATCTGATTGAACGCTTTGCCCCTGAACAGTCTGAAGCATTAGATGAGGTAACAGCGTACAAAATGATCCAACTGATGAAAGGAGTGGTTGAAAGCGGGACAGGTGTGCGGCTGCGATATAAATACGGGTTACGAAATCCAATTGCAGGTAAAACAGGTACTACACAAAATCAAAGCGATGGATGGTTTATGGGATTGACCCCTGAGCTTGTTACTGGCATCTGGACTGGAGCCGAAGACCGGTCAGCACATTTTCGGTCTATCACCTTAGGACAAGGAGCTAATACAGCTCTGCCAATATGGGCAATTTATATGCAGAAAATCTATGATGACCCCCTCCTACAGATCACACAAAAAGATTTTGAAAAACCTCAGACAGATATAACTATTGAGTTTGACTGTGAAGCATACGATCGCAAACAAAAGGAAGAAAATCAAAAACATAACAGACTGTTTGACAGCAGTTTCTAATCGAAGTAAAGCTTTACAACAAAGCTAGTATCAAGAATATTTCTGAATTGGATATCACCCTCAGCCAATAAACTGTTAAATTTATTTCACTAGTTCTATTGATTTGAACCAAATATATCAGTTTGGTGTTATCAGCAGATCATATAGAATATTCCATGGTGCAGTTTACGCCAGATCCGTTGTATTGCGTACATTTGCATCCATACAGGTTAATTTATCATGCCCGAAGTTTTAGATACATATAGTCCTGCTGAACGTCTAGAAATTCTACGCCGCTATCGCAATCTGATCGAGGTGTGGCATACGCGTAAAAACATTACCGACAGGTGGATGGTTCGCAAAGCTTTTCGTCTGGCCGCCGATGCTCATAAAGATATGCGACGAAAAACAGGCGAACCCTATATTTATCATCCCCTGGAAGTGGCTACTATAGCAGCTGGTGAAATTGGATTAGGGCGTACATCTATCATTTGTGCCTTGCTACACGATGTAGTGGAAGACACAGAATACAAATTAACCGATATATCGGCCATGTTCGGCGAACATATTGCCCGCATTATTGATGGACTTACAAAAATTGATACTATAGTTGAAGGCTCTGATATTGAAAGCATTCAAGCTGAGAATTTTCGCAAAGTACTGCTTACCCTTGCATTCGATGTACGGGTGATATTGATCAAATTAGCCGATCGACTGCATAATATGCGTACTCTGGATGCCATGCCTTCGGTTAAGCAACTGAAAATAGCCTCAGAAACATCGTATTTGTTCGCTCCCCTTGCCTATCGCCTTGGGTTATACGCTATTAAAAGTGAGTTAGAAGACCTCGCATTGAAATATACAGAACCGGCTACCTATGAGCTGATCCGACAAGAGTTAGAGCAGGAAAGAACTGATCGCAACGATATGGTAGAACAGTTCTTAGTTCCTATACGCGATGCTATTGATAAGATGGATCTACAAGCCACTATCAGTACAGTTGAAAAGCCTATCTCACATATACACGAACAAATGAAAGAAAGTGATCTTTCGTTTTCGGAATTACACGACACCTTTGCTGTACGCTTTGTAGTAGAATGTCCTTTAGAAGTTGAAAAAATGGAATGCTGGCGCATTTATGCAGCAATCACCAGTTTCTACAGACCTAATAATCAGCGGCTACGCGACTGGATATCATTACCTAAGGCAAACGGATATGAATCACTACATGCTACTGTGATGAGCAAGACAGGCAGATGGATTGATGTACAAATCCGATCGGTACGTATGGACGAGATAGCCGAAAAAGGATATGCCGCATATTGGAAATATAAAGACAGCCCTTCGGCTGAAAGCGGATTAGACGAATGGCTTACAAAAGTAAGAGAGATCATCACCTCGCACGACACCTCTGCTTTGGAGTTTGTCAATAATTTTAAACTAAATTTATTCTCAGATGAGATTTATGTGTTCACCCCTACAGGAGAAATGATCAGCTTGCCACAAGGAGCTACCGCATTAGACTTTGCGTTTAACCTACATACAAATCTTGGAGCTCAATGTATAGGAGCCAAAGTAAATCATAAACTTGTTCCATTAAACTATGAACTACATTCAGGCGACCAGATAGAGATACTAACCTCAAAAATTCAAAACCCTAAAGAAGAATGGTTTGACTATCTGATCACCGCACGAGCTAAATCACGCCTAAAAGATGCCATACGTGAACACAGAAAATCATTTAAAACTCAAGGAAGAGAAAAAGTAGAAGCTTATTTCAAACAACTCAATCTAGAGCCATCCAAAGCTAATTATCAACGGTTGATGGAAGCTGAACAAATCAGCGGATTGGTTGACCTGTATTACTTTACAGCCATTGACAGAATCAACCTTCAACAAATCAGACAAGTGTTTAAAGAAAAATCAGGTCAAGGTTTGTTCAAGTATATCATCAGTCCATTCACCCGTCAAAAGACCTTAGAAGGCATACCGGTTAAAAACAACGACTCTACTACCGAAACTCAAATCAAAGCCGACGTTCTAAGAGAAGATATGATTGATTTGAAATATGTTACTTCTAACTGCTGTAACCCAATCCCAGGCGATGAAGTAGTAGCTCTGTCGTTTCCTAACGAGCCTTTGTATATCCATAGGGTAAACTGTCCAAAAGCAATTCACCTCATGTCGCAGTATGGAAATAATATCATCAAAGCAAAATGGAAACAAAAAGAAGATATATTATTTCTGGCAGGGATTAAAATACAAGGAATTGATTCAGTAGGATTTACACATAGGATCACCCAGATTATTTCCATGGAGATGCATCTGAATATGCGCAATATGCAGTTAGAAAGCAGCGGAGGCATCGTCAATGCCTATGTAACTATATACGTTAATAACATTCAACAACTGAAAGATGTGATTGCCAAGCTTCAGAAATTAGAGGGAGTACGCACGGTAAGCCGCCTTGACAGGCTGTCGGATGTAGAAGTATAAAGCTGAGGCTGACCTATGCCGCTAAGCTAGTTTTCTTATTCGTATTAGTTTTATGTATCGGTATATAGTCGTCTGAAAGCATGTGATAATTCATCGGTAATATCGGAGGCAATCAGGCTCTCCATTCCTTGCCTTTCTATTGCCAGATCACCTGCCATCCCATGTACAAACACACTTATCCAACAAGCTTGCTGAGGTGTATACCCCCTTGCCAGCAATCCTAATACTATTCCTGTCAACACATCCCCACTTCCGGCAGTAGCCATTCCTGGATTGCCTGTAGGATTAAACCAGCATTTCCCATCCGGGCTGCTGATACAGGTGTACGCACCTTTCAACACAACAAATACCTGATAACGAATTGAAAACTCCCGCTGCATCTCAGTCCTTTCGATGCTGTCCGACCAGCTTCCAGCCAAACGTTCAAATTCGCCAGGATGCGGAGTTAAAATACTGTTCTTGGGAAGAAAAGAAAGCCAGGTCTTGTTGGCAGCCAACATATTCAGTGCGTCAGCATCTAAAACCAAAGGTAAATGTGTTTGCTGTATCAAGAGTTTCAACACCTTGGCAGTTTGTTCTTCCTGACCTATCCCGGGCCCTATCGCAATGGCATTGTATGTTGACAGATCAGGCAAAACGGTGATAAAATCCGTATGGGTATCTCTGCTTATCATGGCCTCAGGCAAGCTGCACTGCATGGGCAAGACCACTTTTTGAGACAGATGTGTATGCAGCAAACCTGCACCGGAACGCAGACAGGCCTGCGCTGCAAGGATAGCCGCCCCACTTTTAGTAGATGAACCGGCAAGAAGTAAGGCATGGCCAAAACTACCTTTGTGCGAAAACTTACTTCGAGCTAATAAAATCCTACGTATATCAACAGGCTCAATAAAATGATGCACCACCTGAACCTGCCGTTCAAACTCCGGATGAAGGCCAATGGGAACCACTTCCCAATTACCAGCAAAATATTCGCTCTCCCTAAACAACAAACTTAGTTTCGGCCACTGAAAAGTATATGTATGATCAGCTCTTATTACTGTGTCTTTGGGGTCGATGATCCGATCGGCGAACAAACCGCTTGGCATATCAACAGCAACTATAACTGCCTGAGAATCATTCATGTGTTGTAGCAAGCTTTCTGCCAGGCCGCCTATTGGCCTGTTCAGTCCAGATCCAAACAATGCGTCAATCAACAAATCGTTTTGATGTATGAGCGGAAAATGACTTTCATCGGTCAAATAATTTAAACGGCATCCAATAGTTTGGATTCGCTGTAAATTTATCTCAAAATCAGGGCTTCCCTTTCCCGTTGTATTCAGTATAAACACTTCTACCTCTATCCCCTGCTGATGAAACAAACGGGCTAACACCAATCCGTCTCCACCATTATTCCCTTTGCCAGCAAACACCATCAATTTCTGGCTTGGTGACAGTTTTGGTAACATCCGTTGAAACACAGCCATAGCGGCGCGTTCCATTAAATCAATAGAGGCTATGGGTTCGTTGGCAATAGTATAGGCATCGGCCTGACGAATTTGCTCCGTATTAAGAATCTTATACATGAGGTTCTATATGGTTTCCTACAAAAATAGGCAAAAGCCAGATGCTATCATCCGCTAATTTTCTGTTACTTTGTACTACGATCTGCAAATAATAAAACCATGAATAAATTCTCATTTCTCACCTTATTTATAGTGTTTTTACTTATGGGTTGCGGCAGTCGGGTGCGGCAAGACCAAGCTGAGTACAGTGAAGCTGATCAGCAGTTGCTTGCTGCTGCTCAACGTTATTTCAACCAGTTGCCCGAGCCCAAAGACCCTAACACACCTCTAGCTTTGTTAGGGAAAAAGCTATATTACGAAGAAGCATTATCTGCCAATGGGCAGATGAGTTGCAACACATGTCATCCTATTGCAAACTATGGTGTTGACAATCTGCCTACCTCACCCGGGCATGATGGGAGCTTAGGCTCGCGCAACAGTCCTACTACATTTAATGCGTATTTTCATACCACTCAGTTTTGGGACGGACGCTCGCCCGATCTGGCTGATCAGGCCAAAGGGCCGGTACTTAATCCTATAGAGATGGGGCTTCAAGGGCCATCCGACGTTGAAAATATCCTAAAAAACTCGGAAGAATATGTCGAACTCTTTACTCAAGCCTTTCCCGAAGAGACGGAACCTATCAGCTTCGATAACTTTGCAACAGCTATAGCTGAATTTGAGTCTACCTTAGCCACACCATCCGCTTTTGATGCCTTCTTAGATGGCGCTATCAACGAACTAACCGACCCACAAAAAGAAGGATTAAGCCTTTTTATGGAAACAGGATGCATCGCCTGCCACATAGGTCCTGGATTAGGTGGCACTATGATGCAACGATTTGGATTGGTACATGGCCCATACTGGGAATATACGGGTTCGGAATTGCAGGACTTAGGCCGGAAAGATATTACAGGAAACCCTACGGATGAATGGGTGTTTAAAACCCCTTCACTGCGGAATATCGAAAAAACTGCCCCATACTTCCACGACGGAAGTATCGAAAGCCTTGATGAAGCAATCCGAATTATGGCACTCACACAGCTTGGAAGAGAATTAGACCAGCAACAAATTGATAAAATTGCTGAGTTCTTTAAAAGCCTTACAGGAACCATACCCGAACATGCTCTTTAAACAAATACACCTAAAAGGAATAAGTACAATTACTATAACTTGTTTCTTTTTGTAATCAACTGTATATAACTCGTTTACCAAGCAATTCCCTGACTGCATTCATGTGTACCTCAAAACTAACTGTCATTTCGTCGGTTTTGTTTGAGATATTTATGTCATTTTAACAGATTTACTACTTGGATATATTTTTGCTTATATAGCAAAAAAAGTATGATGAATCTGAATCAATTTACACATAAATCACGTCAGGCTATTGAAGCGGCCACTAATATAGCCAGTTCCAACGGTCATCAGGCTATTGAGAACAGCCATCTGCTGATGGCTTTGCTACAAATAGACGAGCAACTCATACCCAATTTGATTCGTAAATCGGGAATTTCACTGGATATCATAAACAAGGCCTTACAACAAAATCTTGCATCTTTGGGCAAGGTTAGTGGTGGAGAGCATTATTTCTCACAAGAAACCCTGAACACATTAAAACAGGCGATAGAGCTTGCAAAAGAGTTCAACGACACTTATGTTGCATTAGATATTTTATTTCTTGCAATTTTTGACACTTCAGGAACCACGTCTCGCATGCTTAAAGACGGAGGTCTCAACCGCAATGCGTTAGTCGAATCTATCCGTGAGTTGCGTAAAGGCAGTAGTGCTACTACTCCGTTGGCTGAACAAAGCTATGATTCATTACAGCGTTATGCCCGCAATTTGAATGAAATGGCCAAAGCAGGCAAATTAGATCCGGTGATAGGTCGTGATGAAGAAACCCGCCGGGTACTTCAAATTTTGTCGCGACGTACCAAAAACAATCCTATACTGATAGGTGAACCAGGGGTAGGCAAAACTGCCATAGCTGAGGGATTAGCACATCGAATAGTGAATGGTGATGTACCCGAAAACCTAAAAAGCAAACAAGTGTTTTCTTTAGATATGGGTGCTTTGATTGCCGGTGCTATGTATAAAGGTGAGTTTGAGGAACGGCTGAAAAATGTCATACGCGAAGTGATTGAAAGTGAAGGAGAAGTGATCCTCTTCATTGACGAGATACACACCTTGGTTGGAGCGGGTAAAGGTGAGGGAGCTATGGATGCCGCCAATATTCTCAAACCGGCATTAGCCAGAGGCGAATTACGGGCTATAGGAGCAACAACACTAAAGGAATATCAAAAGTATTTTGAAAAAGATAAGGCCTTAGAAAGAAGGTTTCAAATTGTCATAGTGGATGAACCAGCCATCCCCGACGCTATCTCAATACTGAGAGGGTTGAAAGAAAGGTATGAAAGCCATCATCAGGTGCGTATCCTTGACGAAGCAATAGTTGCTGCCGTAGAACTCTCACATAGGTATATAGCCGACCGGTTTTTACCCGATAAAGCTATAGATCTAATGGATGAAGCGGCTTCCAGATTACGATTAGAGATCAATTCGCTACCGGAAGAGCTTGAGGTTATAGATAGAAGGATCAGGCAGTTGGAGATAGAACGGGAAGCAATACGCCGTGAAAACGATCTATCAAAATTAGACCATATCAATAAAGAGCTATCGGAACTCAACGAAGAAGGAGCACGGCTGCGTGCTCAATGGGAGGCAGAAAAAAATTGCGTGAATAGCATACAGCAACAAAAAAAGATAATAGAAACATATAAATTAGAAGCAGAACAAGCCGAAAGGGAAGGCGATTATGGAAAGGTAGCCGAGATACGATATGGTCGCATAAGAGATGCAGAACAACAAATTGAAAAAGAAAAAGTAAAATTACTTGAGTTGCAGGCCGATCAACCTATGATCAATGAGGAGATAGGCGCAGAAGAAATTGCAGAGATCGTTTCCCGTTGGACAGGTATTCCGGTAAGCAAGATGCTTCAGAGTGAGCGAGATAAATTGCTGCAATTAGAAGGGCATCTGCATGAAAGAGTTGTAGGACAAGACGATGCCATCACAGCTGTTGCCGATGCCATACGCCGTAGCAGAGCGGGACTACAAGACGAGAAACGGCCTATAGGCTCGTTCATTTTCTTAGGCACTACAGGAGTCGGAAAAACAGAATTAGCAAAAGCATTGGCCGAGTTTCTTTTCGACAATGAGCAGGCTATGATACGCATTGATATGTCAGAATATCAGGAGAGACACAGTGTTTCACGACTTATTGGAGCACCTCCCGGATATGTGGGATACGATGAAAGCGGCCAACTGACCGAAGCCATACGCCGAAAACCATATGCAGTTGTTTTGCTTGACGAAATAGAAAAAGCACATCCCGATGTGTTTAATATCCTATTGCAGGTTTTAGATGACGGCAGGCTGACCGACAACAAAGGTCGGACAGTTGATTTTCGAAACACCATAGTGATCATGACATCTAATATAGGCTCTATGCTCATACAAGAAACATTGGGAAACACAGCACACCAGTCGAATACTACTCTTTTTGAGGATACACGAAATAAGGTATTTCAATTGCTGAAGACACAAGTACAGCCTGAGTTTCTCAATCGTATTGACGACATCATCATGTTCCATCCATTGAGCAAAGAACAGATTTTTGAAATAGTGCGTCTTCAGTTTAATCAGTTGAAGCAAATGCTCGAAAAAAACGGATTTACTGTAGATATCAGTCAAGCTGCCTTACAGTTGATCGCTGAGGCCGGATTCGATCCTCAATACGGTGCAAGGCCAGTGAAACGGGCTATGCAACGCTTGTTGCTGAATGAATTATCGAAAAAAATACTTGCCGGAGACATTCAAAAAGACAAACCAGTTCGTATTGATAAAGAAAATGAGCATCTTGTCTTTCGACAGAATTAACGCATGCTACGGTATATTTTACTTTTGCCCGACAGATTTTTTACCGTATTTTGTACAAAACTTTTAGCATGCATCTCACCTATTTACCGAACGCTCATTTAGGTTTGTGTGTATTATCGGAAGAGGAGTCGGCTCATTGCGTGAAAGTATTGCGGTTGCAAGTTGGGTCTGCCCTGTTGGTAACCAACGGGCAAGGTACTTTGTTTCATGCCGTACTGACGGAAGCACATCCAAAAAAGGCAGTCATACTTCTCAAGGAAGTAGTACAGGACACACCAAATGAATCCTTTGAAATCCATATTGCCATTGCACCCACAAAAAATATTGAGCGGATAGAATGGTTCATTGAAAAGGCTGTAGAGATCGGTATCCATCGGGTGAGTTTATTCACAAGTTTTCACTCTGAACGTAAGCAGGTAAGGATTGACCGGTTGGAAAAGATCAGTATAGCAGCGATGAAGCAGTCAATGAAATTATTTGCACCAAAAATTGAACCTCTTATTACGTTTGATGAGTTTCTAAAACTATCTGTTCATGGACAGAGATTCATTGCTTATATCGATGAACAACCTTTACCTCTATTAGCGCAAAAGTTAAGTCCACAGAGCAATTGTACTATCCTTATCGGACCTGAGGGTGACTTCAGCAAAGACGAGATTGCACTGGCTATTGCAAAGGGATATCAGCCAATAAGTTTGGGGAAGGCTCGTTTAAGAACAGAGACAGCCGGGCTGATCGCCTGTGCAACAGTCCACTTTATAAATCAATATCATGAAAAAGTTTAAACAGCTGATTTTTTGTGTACTAATGTTTGCCACTTCATCAGTAATTGCGCAGAGCGATGTACAGATTGCATTGTTAAAATATCGCGGTGGAGGTGATTGGTATGCCAATCCTACTTCCTTACCTAATTTAGTTGCTTTTGCCAACGAGCATCTTAACACTAATATACGGCCGGAGATAGCGACAGTGGAAACAGGCAGTCCGCAAATCTTCAACTACCCTTTTGTGCATATGACCGGACATGGCAATGTGCTTTTCGATGCACATGAAGCCCAAAACCTGAGGAATTATTTAATAGGAGGCGGGTTTTTACATATAGACGACAACTATGGAATGGATCCTTTTGTCAGGCCTCAGATGAAGAAAGTCTTTCCCGAGTTGGATTTTGTTGAATTACCTTCTACCCATGAGATTTACAATCAAAGGTTTTATTTTCCCAACGGATTGCCTAAGATACATGAGCATGATGGCAAGCCGGCACAAGGGTTTGGCTTATTCTGGGAAGGGCGTTTGGTATGCTTCTACACCTATGAATGCGACTTAGGCGACGGATGGGAAGACCAGGCTGTACATAACAATTCGGAAGAAACCCGACTGAAAGCATTACGAATGGGTGCCAACCTTTTACAATACGTTTTCACACGCGAATAAATTTATTTTCGAGGATAGTAAGCTGCCCGATTAATCTCCTTCACGGATGTAATAGGCCGGGAAGGCTTTAAGTATTTGGCTAAATGTGCATAAATCTTCACCCGTATTTGCTTGGCTAACCGGCTGTCAATACGATCAAACGAATGGCCGCCAGGTGCATCTTCAAATATTTCGTATTCAAATTTTTTTCCTTCTGCCTTTAAAGCTCTTATCAGGTGTTCCACTTCCAGCACATTCACGTCGTCATCATTGGTAGTGGTATGGATCATCAATGGGGTTTGCAGTTTGTGTGCATGCCAGACTGGCGATCGTTTTCTGTATTCAGCTATATTATCATGGGCTGAGGCGCCAATATGATAATCGGCTTCAAACAAGTCTCGGTAATACTGCTGCATATATCCCATACGTGCCACTAAATCGCTTACCGGTACACCAGCAAAAGCCACCTGATACGCTTCCGGATGGTTGAAAATATTAAAAAGTGTGATCATGCCTCCATGACTCCAGCCTATAATACCAACTCGCTTAGGATCAACCATTTCATACTCTTCCACCATATAGTTTCTGCATGCAAACACATCTTCATTTTCAAGACCGCCATAATCAATTTCCTTATAAAATCCTTCTCCATATCCTGTACTACCTCTGTACTCCGGCGCTGCAACTATGTATTGCTGGGCAATCAGTTCGCGTATAATATGTGTGTGATAGGTAGTAAAATTGGCATGCACTCCTCCATGTGGCAAAATAATAAGCGGATACTTCTTACCTTGCTCTAAGTCGGAAGGGATGAAGACATAGGCCCAGAATTTAACAGGATTAGCAGCACCCATTGCAGCAGGATCAGGAATATTGGCCGGCGGAGGCCCATAGATAAAGACCTTATCAATAAAAGCCTGATCACCTATACGCTCGTACCATAATAAATCGTCCATGCGTTTTTCCAACATATCAATTCTATGACGCAGCCGATTATCCAATTGCTTTACCGGATCAACCTGTGCTATCACATTGATAGACATTAACAACATTACTACTATCAAAAAGTTCTTCAATTGTTTCATAGTTAGCTTTCTTTAGTTCACACAAATATACATAAGAAAATCAGGTCTGCCTTATATAAACAGGCAACTCTTTTCCTGAAGTGATACAGTATTTTATTGAGGAAAAAACTCATCTTTGAAGTTCAGGAGATATAATTTTTTTGTTGCACGGGTAACTGCTGTATACAGCCATCTCAAATAGGATATGTCAATATTTTCAGTCTGATATATTCCGGCATCTAAAAACACAACAGGCCATTGTCCTCCTTGTGTTTTATGGCAGGTCATTGCATATGCGAATTTCACTTGTAGTGCATTGTAGTAGGGGTTTGATCGTATTTTTGAAATTCGTTTTGATCTGGGTGTTATATGTGCATATTCTTCTTCTATAGCTACAAACAGCCGGTTAGTTTCCTTCCTTCCTAAGGCAGCTGTTTCAGTAGCCAGGCTTTCCAATATGATGATCGTATCAAAATCAATCTGATCATCTGTTTCGGTAAAGCTCATACTCACATGTGCGAAATGAAAGCCATAAATATTTTCAATCTTATTTATCCGTTTGATTTCAAAAATATCTCCGTTAGCGATAAATCCGGCTTGTTCGGTTTCTTCCAACCAATAGTAGTTATTTTTAACTGCCATGATAAGGTCACCGGAAGCTATTTCGGAATCCATACCAAGTATATGCTGTCGGATTGCCTGATTATATCTGTTAGCTGTCTTGTTGGAGCGACATATTATAACGGCATCTCCAAAATTACGAGCTGCAAATGCGTCATAGAGTTGTTCTTCTAATTGTACCGGATCGGTTGTTTCTATATCTGAAAACTGCTGTATCTGAAAAAGGGGTAGGTTAGCTTTTCCTTGTTGCAACTGCGTGCGTATAGTAGTTGCATTAAACAATATACCCGAGTCAAGTGCTTGCCGCATCACTTCGTACAGCTCATAAGTTGCTGCAGTTACCTGATAGCTTGTCTTGAGATAATTCACATCAAGAGCAGGGCTTAGCTCCATACCAACGGGTGGAAGTTGTGCCTGATCGCCTATTAGCAGCAATCGACAGCCATCGCCTTGTGCAACAAAATACATCAGATCGTCTAAAAGATTACGCCCTTTGATCTCATCGGAATGGGTAGAGAAACCGGCTATCATCGAGGCTTCATCTATCACAAAGAGTGTATTCTTCAGCTTGTTTTGCACTAAGACCGATTTGTACAGCCCATCGGGAGTATAGCTGTGCAAATAAATCCTACGATGTATTGTATATGCCTGCATACCCGTATATTGACTAAGTACTTTGGCAGCTCTACCAGTAGGAGCCATGAGTATCACCCGCATATTCAACACCGGTGCCACTTTAACAATGGCATTTACTAATGTTGTTTTTCCGGTACCTGCATATCCTCTTAGCAAATACAGCGGCAGTGGCTTTTTGCTAAGTAAAAATGCCGTAAGATGGCGCAACACCCGTTGTTGCCCCTGTGTTGGTTCAAATCCAAAAGACTGATATAATCTACTGTACAGCAGGCTGTTATCCATCAGAAAGGGTATCCTATGCCAAAGTTCCAGACAAAATTATTCAATCGGATCTGATCAAGCATCCATCTATCTGATCCTGATCTGGCCGGATCGCGTATAGGTGTAGCCGCATCAAGCCGAAACACAAAAAACGAAAAGTCAAAACGAAATCCTATACCAGCATCAACAGCTAAATCCTGATAAAAGCTATCTAATTTGAACACTCCGTTAGGATATGTTTCCCTTTGTCGTAATGTCCAGATATTTCCCACATCAACAAACACAGCACCTTTCAGATAATCATAAATAGGGAAGCGGTATTCGGCATTAAATTCCAATTGAATATCGCCTATGCGTTCGATCATGACAGGATCGGAAAAAGAGCCTGGGCCAAGCTGTCGATACTGCCATCCACGCATTCCATTAGCACCTCCGGCATAAAAACTACGTTCAAAAGGCATTTCAGTAGAATTTCCATATGAGAAACCTATCCCGATCAAGCTACGAAAGGCTAAACGGTTTTCCTTGCTCAACACCCTATAATAGCGAAAATCCTGATCGAAGCGTAAAAACTGCGCATAGCGAATCCCGAATAATTCTTGGTAATTCCCTTGATTGGTAAACAGGGAGGTACCATCAATCAGCGAAAGAAGATTGCCAGAGCTTTCCAGGTTGAGCCTGTAATAGAAGAAGTCTTTCAGTAAGTGGATATTCTGGTTATTAAACACAAACGAATACCTCATGCTTAGTATCAGATGATCAGAATATTGGTCTCTGAACCGTTGATTGGATTGTTCGTTCAGGAAAGCCGCAAAACTTTCGGAAGGATTTACTTTAATACTACTGATATTAACAGGGCTTAGCTGATGGGTAATTTGTTTATTGGCCATCCAGTCGTAGCCAAAAGTCAGTCGCAGCACTGTACGTTCATAGTATGTGCGGGTTTGCGAATTAATCCCAAGTGAGATATTACTACGTGGCTGGTATTCCTTAGTAAAATTTCTAAGATTGAAAAAGTTAAGAAATCTGGGAAAATAAATAGAAGCGTCAATACCTATTTCGCTGGTATTAAAAAGCGATGTACTTGTTTCCCCTTGCTCTATATCGGTTAACACCAATCGTTGAGCTTCGTAACCGCCGTTGAGCCGTAACCGAAACATCTCTGCACCTCTGAACAGGTTTTTATTGGTATAGGCTATGCTGCCACGCAAACCTAAATCACCGGCCGAGTTAGTACCTTCTACTTCAACGGTATAGGCATGAACCTGACTTCGTTGAAGATATATATTACAATCTATCCAGTTATCCACTCCCTGTATTAGATTTTTTTTGCTTGCAATGGTATCAAAGCTGATATTTGAAGCCCGAAATATCTTTAAATTACCAAGTGCCTTATAAGTTTGTCTTAGTTTATACAAACTGAATGGGTCGTACTCATAGATTTGAATGACCTGATTGAAAATACCTCTTTTAATTCTGGGATTACCTTGGGTTAAAAAATACAAAGGCGATTGACGGTCTTTAGTATCCGTTCGTATAGTAACTGTGGATGTATCTATAGGTATATTATTGATTATAAACGGGTTATGATTTGGAAATATCTGAACCTTCCGAATAAAATAGCGCTGATGTGGTTCTTCAACAAATTGAGCAGAGGCGGGGTCAAATATCCGGCGGTTCTCAACCATCATATTGAGGCGAATCGAATGCTGCGTTGTATTGCTGTCAGCTTCAAAATGGATATAATCTTTAGTAAAATAATAATATCCATTATTTTTCAAATAATTAGTAATACGATCACGCTCATTATCAATGGTGTATGCATTATACACATCACCTGCCTTTAATAAGGTAGCTGATTGTATCTCGCCGATAAACGCATGTATCGTACTGTCGGGTATGGAGTAAAGTATTTCTGAGATGCGATAAGGTTTAGGTACTTCTATCTGATAGGTGAGTTTGGCTATTTTATTATATTCAACCTGAAGTTTTGGAGTAACCGTATTACCGAAATAGCCTGTATTATCTAAATAGCGTTGCATTTGCATGCAAGCGTTGCCGGTCATATATGGGTCATAATATACCGGAGCTGTACCGAGGCGGTTATGCACCCATCTCCAGAATCGTTTTTCGGTTTTATGTTGGGTAACAAAATGTATCCACAATGCAGGCCGTATGCCAAAAAATCCACCATTAGGCTGTTGGGCATACAATACTGTCAGATCGGAATTGCTGAATGTGGTTTTGGAGGTTGACAGTTCGAGTTTATTCTTTTTTAGCAGATACTTATCCGTTGGAATAAATCGTTTTCCGCTACATGAGGCTGTTCCAAACATGAGTCCTCCCAAAGCCATGCATACAGCCCAATACATGATTTTTTCAATACAGTTTGATGTATGCAGGGTAGGTGTTTTGGGCATTGCTTGCAACAAATGAGATAATAGAGTACAAATGTAGGCTTTTTGTACTGCTTTACAGCAGTAGCCACGTATAAGATCAAAAAAAACCGGCACTGAAGTACCGGTTTTTTGGATGAGCTTATATTTGTTCTGTCTCCACAACTTTTGCTAATAGATCGGCATAGGGAATGATCAATAATTTTTTCCCTTCATATTCTATCTCGGTTCCGGAATATTTTTTAAAGAGTACGGCATCGCCTACACTGATAGCAGGGTTTTCGATAGTCCCAATAGCCAGTATCTTAGCTATCTGAGGTTTTTCTTTTGCTGTATCGGGAATAATCAGGCCGGAGGCAGTTCGCTGCTCGGCTTTTTCTTCACTTAGATCAAGGATGACGTTTTCGTGTAACGGTTGTAATTCTTTCATGGCTTAGAAATATTTAATTTGTATTTTGTTGAATTCCTAACAGTGTATTAATCTTATTCTTATCAAAACCAACTACTATTTGTCCTTCAATATCGGTTTGCGGTACTCCCTGCTGCCCGCTTCTACGAACCATTTGTTCGGCTGCTTGTTGGTTTTTTGACACATCCACATCCGTAAATTGAATACGATTGCTTCGAAGATAACTCTTCAGAGTATTACACCATGAGCAGCTTGGAGTAGAATACACAGTTACCCTTTTTTGCTTTGGCTGAGCCGAGGCTTCCATTGGATGGAAATATGACTCTTCAAACAAGGCGATATAATAATCTGGATTGTTGCAACCTTTTACAACGTTTACAAAGCGTTCACCTTCAAACACCATCAGAGTAGGCGATGTAGTAATATTATAGTGTGGATGAACATCACGAACCTGTGCCACATCAACTAACAGCACATTTGTTTCGGTCAGCTTTTCTGCAGCTTGGTTCACATTATCAAAACTACATTTACCTGATTCTGAACCGGATTTGTAGATCAACACATAGTTTTTCCCTTCTTTTTTTAAAGAAGCAAGCATTTGCTCATGTGAATCGATATGAATAACAGCCATTGATATTTTTTTTGAGGACTTGATCAATTTGTATGCCATTGGATAATCTGCCGCTTTGGCTACAATAGGGCTATGACAAAATTTCAGCCAACTTAATACCTGACTTTTACACAAAAATTGAAACAGGCTGATAGTATGCTATTATACGTGAATCAAATTACCACCTCTTATTCAAAAACATAGTAGCGAATATTGTAGCAACTTCAGCTGTTTGACCAAATCAGGTTTGAAGAGTTGTTATAAGCAGATTTTTTGTCTTTATTCGCTTTCACACAATAGTAGCCGGAGCAGGCTACTGTTTGATCAACTTATACATGTCTGGTGTGAAAATTTCTTCATATGATCCGTCTTCTTTCCAGAAAATGAAGTATGCATCAACATCCGGCAGGTCTTCAAGAAGTTTTTTAGCTTTTTCAAATCCCATCACCAAAAATGCAGTAGCTAAGGCATCGGCAGTGGCTGCATTATCGGCTACTACCGTTACACTAAGCAAGTTATGTTCAACCGGATAGCCTGTTTTTGGATCTATGGCATGTGAATATCGTTTCCCATCTTTTTCAAAATAGTTTCTATAACTACCTGATGTTGCAACCGATCTGTTAACCAATTCAAGGACTACATCAATACTTCTTTCTTCATCTTTGGTGTGTGATGGGCGTTCGATAGCTACAAGCCATGGCTCACCATCCGGCTTTGCATTGCGTGCAGTAATTTCACCACCTATGTCGATTATAAAATGTTGTAGATTCAGGCTATCAAACATTTGAGACATCAGATCAACTGTATAACCTGGTGCAATGGCATTAAAATCAAAGCTCATACGTGGATCGTCTTTGACTACCTTTCCTCTTTCTATCCGTACTTTATGATAATCAACCAAATCTTGAATACTGTCAATTTGCCTTTGGGTCAATTCCATTTTCTTTTGACGATGAAAGCCCCATGCATTTACCAAAGGTGCGATAGTAAAGTCGAAATACCCATCAGTTAATGCACTCATTTCTTTGGATATCAGAAATGTGGAAAGGAAGATCGGATCTAATCCTACAGTGGTATCACCCTGATTCACTCTTGAAAGCACTGATTGATCATTCCATAGGGATAAAGACACATCTACTGCTTCCAATAATGAATCAATGGCTGTTTGAAAATTTCTACCTTCCTGATCGTAATAAGTAATGGCATAATAAGTGCCTTGCGTCATACCTGCAACACTGATCGGTTCAATTTTTTTTTGCTGACATGCGATCAATACCAGACAGGCGAGGATCGTTATTCCAAGCTGTTTTATATACATATTAGGTTGGTTAGAACCTACAAAGATAAAAAAAACCGATTGAATCAATCGTCAATCGGTTTTTTTTTAAGGAAAAATAATTTATCCACCAAAGTCGTCATAGGCGATCATCTCTAAAGGCACTCCTAGATCGTCTAACATTTTAAAGATGGCAGCATTCATCATAGGCGGGCCACAGAGATAATATTCTATTTCTTCAGGTTCGGGATGTGTTTTTAGGTAGTTGTCCAATATAACCTGATGGATGAATCCGGTATATCCGGTCCAATTATCTTCGGGTTTGGGTTCTGAGAGGGCAACGTTAAACTGAAAATTAGAGAATTGTTCTTCAATATCTTCAAAGTCCTTCATATAGAACAACTCTCTTCGTGAGCGTCCACCGTACCAGAATGTTGTTTTGCGGTTAGTTTTTTCGGTATGAAACAAATGAAACAGATGTGACCGCATTGGGGCCATACCAGCACCACCGCCTATAAACATCATTTCGCGTTGCGTTGGTTTTATGTGAAACTCTCCATATGGCCCTGACACCATCACTTTGTCGCCCGGCTTCAAAGAAAAGATATAAGATGAGCATACTCCAGGATTGACTTTCATAAAGCTATTAGTCTTTCTATCCCAGGGAGGAGTAGCAATACGGATATTGAGCATAACGATATTTCCTTCAGCTGGATGATTAGCCATCGAATAGGCTCGGAATTGCTCTTCTGTATTTTTCATTTTCAAGTCCCACAGATTGAATTTATCCCACTCATCGCGATATTTTTCCTCTACTTCAATATCTTTGCTAAAGTCAACTTCAACTTTTGGGACATCAATTTGAATATATCCACCTGATTGAAAATCAAGGCGTTCACCTTCTGGTAGTTTCACCACAAATTCTTTGATAAAGGTGGCTACATTTCGATTAGAGACTACTTCACATTCCCATTTTTTAATTCCAAACACTTCGGCAGGCACAGTGATTGTCAAGTCTTCACGTACTTTCACCTGGCAGCTCAGCCTCCAATTGCTTTGTTGCTCTTTACGGGAGAAGAAGCCTTTTTCGGTAGGTAAAATTGAGCCACCGCCTTCTAAGACCTGACATTTACACATGGCACAAGTACCGCTTCCGCCACAGGCAGAAGGCAGAAAGATTTTGTTGTTCGACAGAGTAGTCAGCAAGGAAGAACCGGGATCAACCTCTAATTCCTTTTCACCATTGATAGTAATTTTGACCTTACCTTGCGGGATAAGCTTATTACGTGCAAAAAGCAGTAATCCAACCAAAAGCAAGATAATAACCAAAAAGAAAATGATACTGATGAGAACTATAGTTCCCGTACTTGTAGCAAGCGGAATCATTGTGTTATATAATTAATTCTATTCAACATGGTTTATAATTTGATACCCAGAAAACTCATGAAAGCTATACCCATGAGTCCGGTAATAATAAAAGCGATACCTAATCCACGCAAGGGGGCAGGCACCTTAGAGTACCGTATTTTCTCGCGTATGGCAGCAATAGCTACTATAGCCAGAAACCATCCTATCCCAGAGCCTAATCCAAATGCGGTTGCCTGGCCTACATTCAGATAGTCTCTCTCTTGCATAAAAAGTGAGCCACCCAAAATTGCACAGTTTACAGCAATCAATGGCAAGAAAATACCTAAGGAGGTATATAATGCCGGACTGAACTTTTCGATCACCATCTCAACTAATTGAACTAAGGAAGCAATGATGGCAATGAATAGTATAAAGCTCAAAAAACTCAGATCAACATCGGCAAAACCGGCATCTAACCAAGACAGTGCTCCTGGCTTCAACACATACTCATTGAGCAGATAATCGACAGGAACAGTGATAGCTAACACAAAAACAACTGCTATCCCCAAACCGGCAGAAGTTTGAACGGTTTTTGATACTGCCAGATAGGAACACATCCCCAGGAAGTAGGCAAAAACCATATTATCTACAAAGATGGATTTGACAAATATGTTAAAAATCTCTTGCATCTCACGAAAATTTAATGTTACTCTCAGTCTTCAACCAATTCTGGATTACGGGAACGTTGTATCCATATGATGATACCTACGATGATAAGAGCCATAGGTGGCAGGATGAAGAATCCATTGTTTTTATATCCAAAATCAAATAAGGCTTGAGGCACTATAGAGTATCCCCAAATGGCACCAGAACCGAATAGTTCCCTTGTAAAACCTAATATAATCAGTATCAGGCCATATCCTAATCCGTTGCCTAATCCGTCTAAAAACGAAGGCCAGGGTTTATTGCTCATTGCAAAAGCCTCAAGGCGTCCCATCAGGATACAGTTGGTTATGATCAATCCTACAAACACTGAGAGTTGTCGACTTACGTCATACACATAGGCTTTTAATACCTGATCGACTACGATTACCAATGAAGCGATTACTACTAATTGCACTATGATCCGAATTCGAGGCGGGATGCTGTTGCGCATGGCCGAGATAATCAGGTTTGAGAACATGGTTACAACGGTTACCGAGACAGCCATTACAAAAGCAGGCTTGAGTTTAGCTGTAACGGCCAAAGCCGAACAAATACCAAGTACCTGAACAGTAATGGGATTTTCCATTCCCAATGGGTTTGAGATCAATTTTCTGTTTCGAGCCGAGAACAAAGGCTCTTTTTCATGTTTTGTACTCATGGCTTATTCTTGACTTTTGAAATAGGTTACATAACTTTCCAACACATTTTGCAGCATATCATTAACTCCATTGCTGGTAATAGTGCCTCCAGATATGGCGTCGACTTTATGTTTCTGCAAATCGGCAGGCAATGAAGCTACACCGCCTTTAACCACTTGTATAGAAGTGAATTTCCCGGTCTCATCGAATATCACTTTGCCCGGAAATTGATCTTCAAATATAGGTGTTTCAATTTCTGCTCCCAGCCCCGGTGTTTCCGATTTATGCCCAAAAGTTACACCTACTACGGTAATAAAATCGTCTTTCAGAGCTATATTACCCCATAAAGCACCCCAAAGACCTACACCATGCAAGGGAATGATATAAATATGTTTATCATTCCGTTCGGCAATATAAAGTGGCAGCTTATACGGTTTGTTAAGACTCTTGTTATAAAGTTCTTCTTTCAGATTGAGTTTAAATGCCATCGAATTCTCTTTCGCATCATCGGTATATTCATCTATCAGGTTACCATCCTGATCAATAACGATCATTTGGGTAACATTGTCGTTAAACATCTCAATTGCGTTAGAAGAATTGACATTCTCAAAACCGGCTGCTATCAATATGCTTTGCATTTTATCCACTGCTTCATTACGGTCTTGCAGTGGCTTGAGCAGCATGGCAGCTGACGATAAAATAGCAGCTACTAATATTACCATGATGGCTGCGTATCTTAAAATATATGCATTACTATACATGACTTAAATTTTTTCTGGTTAACATTAGACCACTGCTGCTTTGACCCTTTTTAAACGCTTTTTGATATTAGCTTGTACAACATAATGGTCAATGAGCGGTGCAAACACATTCATCAGCAATATGGCTAACATCATCCCTTCGGGATATGCCGGATTAAACACTCTGATCAATATTGCCATGACTCCTATCAGGAACCCATATATCAGCTTTCCTTTAGCTGTTTGTGCTGCAGTCACCGGGTCGGTAGCCATAAACACAGCACCAAACGCAAAGCCTCCCATCAACAAATGTTGGTAAGCCGGAATATTCATATATTCATTGGCACCCCATAGGTTGAACAACAAACCCATTCCAATTCCACCGGCTACTACTGATAAAATAATACGCAAGCTTCCAACTCCTGTTATCACTAATACCAGGCCACCAAGTATGATAGCTAAGGTGGAGGTTTCGCCAATGCTCCCGGGTATAGTACCCATAAACATGGATAAATTAGTCGGGAGCTTATCTACTTCATTTACTAATAAGTGTCCTAAAGGTGTCGCACCAGAGAACGCATCAGCTTTTTCGGCTATCCATATCTTATCGCCCGACATTTCGCTTGGATACGCAAAAAACATAAAAGCTCTTGCTGTAAGAGCTGGGTTGAGAATATTCATTCCTGTTCCGCCAAACACCTCCTTGCCAATGATCACAGCAAATGCTGTGGCTAACGCAACCATCCACAATGGCACATCAGGTGGCATTACTAATGGGATGAGGATACCGGATACCAAAAAGCCTTCATTAACCTCATGCCCACGCGATTGTGCAAAAGCAAACTCAATAGCCAATCCCACTACATACGAAACTACTAATATTGGAAGAACCTTAAGCAGTCCAAAACCAATTATAGGCCAGAAATCGTATGCCATTCCGTGAGAAGCATAATGTTGATAACCTACATTCCATATCCCAAAAAGCAAGGCAGGTATTAAGGATAGTACCACAACTATCATAGTCCGTTTCATGTCGATCGCATCGCGGATATGTGCCCCGCTGGAAGTTACTTTGTTTGGAACGAACAAAAATGTTTCAAAGGCATCAAAAGTGGAGTGCAGTTTCTCGAAACGTCCGCCTTTGGTAAAGTGCGGCTTTTGTTTGTCAAGAAAATCCCTTAAAAATTTCATTACTTCTTTCAGCTTGTATTAATAAACTCTTTTTCTTTAACTCATTTCTTTGCGCATCAGGTCAAGGCCTTTACGAACTATTGACTGTATCTCGGTCTTAGAAGTATCGACAACTTCGCACAATGCAAAATCTTCTTCATCTACTTCGTATATGCCTAGATTTTCCATCAGGTCAATATCTTCAATCAATATGGCTTTTATCAGTTGAAGCGGATATATGTCAAAGGGGAACACCTTTTCAAACTCACCTGTCATCACATATGCTCTGAGGCCTCCGTGATAGTTTGTGTCTAACCGATATTTGCGATTTTTAAACATAAAAGCAGGGAAGGTGCGCGAGACACTAAATTTTTTAAAACCGGGTAATCCCCATCCCAGGAACTCATAATAGTCGCCTTCGGGAATAACGGTTACCTGTGTATGATAAAAGCCAACATAACCATCTAACTCAAGTTTATCTCCGGTAAGTACATTTCCACTGATCAGCCGCTTATTCACATCTGTTGTGTTGTTGTAGATCAAGGCTTCAATATTCACACCTATCTTAGTTTTGTAATATGCCGGTTGCAGCACCTCCGATCCTGTCAAAGCGATAATTCGGCTTGCATCTACTATACCTTTTCTGAAGAGCCGTCCTATTGTGAGGACATCCTGTGGGTATAAATACCACACTATATCTCCTTTGTTGATAGGGTCAATCCGGCTGATCTGTACTCCAACATTCCCGGTTGGATGAGGCCCTGAGAACTGATTGATAACCACACCCTTGGCATTGGTAAACACGCTGGAATGTGCTACACCTGCATCTAAGTTGAGATGTATGTTGCCCTTTGTCAGCATTGACAAGGCATCAATACCTGTTTGAAAGTCTTTGTTATTACCGTTTACCACAAAGTCGATATCAGGTGCAAGGGGAGCAGTGTCAAACGCAGAAATAAAAATAGCTTTAGGTGTATCATCCGGGTTAGCGATGACCGAGTAAGGCCGCTGCCGTATAAAAGGCCATATCCCGCTTTTGAGGAGCTTATCAATCACTGCTTCACGAGTGAGTTTCTTGGGATTCTCGGCACCAAAGTCAATCGCTTCATCTTTACCGTCAGCAGTGATCTTTACTTCTAACAGCATTCGCTTTGGGCCTCGTTTAATTTCTTTGATAACACCACTCACAGGAGAGCAGAAAATAATATTTTCCCGGTATTTATCCACAAAAATAGGGGTACCTGCTTGAACTGCTTCGCCCTCTTTGACAAGCATTTTTGGGAAAACACCTATAAAATCGATGGGTTTAATGGCATATTGATCTGTCGAAAGCTCTTTGAGATTTTTTTCAGCCTCTCCTATCAAATTGATATTCAGGCCTTTTTTAATTTTAATAACGTTTGACATATCTACCTTACTAAATATTTAAATGTTTTGCAAAGAAACAAATTTAGTTTTGTATTGTCATCTTTAAAGCACTAAAAATATTCGGGTTGGCATACTATACATATCATAAAGCTTGTTGATATATATCAATCTTTGAAGCAAGCCTGTCAAAAATACTCTTAAACAGTCAGAAATTACCCTTGCTTTTTGATCAGCCGTCGTAATATTTTTCGTTATTTTACACAAAAAACATGAAAAGCTGTCATCGTATCATTGTCCTTACCAGCCTGCTCTTTGTTCAAGCAACTGTTTTTTCTGATGAATTTCCTTTTGATTTTGAGGATAAAATATATCAAGAAACGGTTCAAACCGTAGTTTTATATCCGGAAGATGATCCATTGAGTTATCCGCTGATCCAGCTACACGAGCCCGAGCTTCTACAACTCAAGTTTGATGTGTTGGGTGATATGGCCTATGTGTATCAATACACTATCGTACACTGCACTTTCGATTGGAAACCAAGCAATCTGCGGGCGATAGAATATATTGAAGGTTTTGAAGACGACCGGATTCTGGACTACCGTTTTTCGCTCAACACCCTTACCCCATACGTGCATTACGACTTTAAGTTTCCTACCTCCTATTTAAAACCTATATTATCAGGTAATTATCTGTTGGTAGTATATGATGGACAACTTACATCAGAAACTGTTTTATTTACCAAACGTTTTATGGTTTCCGATCCTGTAGTGGGAATACAGGCCAGCATACCTCAGCATCCGCGCAATCCGGCTTACACCAATACTGCCCAGCAACTTGATGTAGAAATACATGCTGCAGGTTTCTTCACAGGCAAGCCAATGCAGGCATTTCAATTGGTCATGATGCAAAACAGCCGGTGGGATAATATAAAATCAGGGCTCAGGCCCAGTCATACCTATACCGATAAACTCACCTATGAATATATGGATGAAACTGTGTTTGAAGCCGCCAACCAATGGCGTAATTTTGATATGAAAAGCTTTAAATATCAGTCGGAGCGTATTGAAAGAATTTTTGTTGAACCCGAATATTATACTGTTCGCCTTTGGGCCGATCAAAGCCGTATAAGAAAAGCCCATTTATCGGAGCCCGATCTTTTTGGCAGAAAGCTTATCCAGGCACGCCATGATCAGGATACTGATATTGAAGGCGATTATGCTTGGGTAGAATTTTTCCTGAATTATGAGGCACCACTCACACATGGGGAAATTTATGTGATAGGGGCACTCAATGATGGCTTGATAAACCGCACAAACAGAATGGCTTATAACTACAAGCTGAAGGGATATCAGCTTTCACTTTTTCTTAAACAAGGCTATTATAATTATTTATATGCCATACGTGAACCGGAGCAATCGTTTGCTTCTACCGAGCTCACCGAAGGCAACCATTGGGACACCCAGAACGAATATCTCATCCTGTTTTATTATAATCAGCCCGGCACAGCCTACGATCAGTTGATTGGCCATAAGATCATATTCTCTCATTGACCTGTCCTTTATGTCGTCCGAATCGTTTCATCCCTTATTTGCTGATGTGATCGTTCCAGTACCCATTCCGGGTATGTTCACCTATCGTGTACCCAAAAAGTTAGAAAAAGATGTCATGACAGGGCAAAGAGTAATTGTCCAGTTTGGGGCTAAAAAAATCTATGCCGGAATAATACGACGCATTCACTCTATTCTTCCATCTGCAACTGCTGTCAAATACATCCTGGATATATTAGATGAGACTGCAATTTTGGGCGAACAACAGTTAGTATTTTGGGACTGGATCTGTCAATATTATATGTGCTTTCCCGGTGAGGTGATGACGGCAGCCCTGCCATCAGCGCTCAAGCTATCAAGCAGCTCGGCCATTGGACTACATCCCGGTTTTAGTATTGATATGCACGCTCTTTCCGACCATGAATTTCTGATTATTGAAGCACTTGATATTCAGCACAGGCTCACTCTTGATGAAGTAAGCAAGATACTTGGATTCAAAAAGATCATGCCGTTGGTGAAAACCATGATAGAAAAGTCGTATATCCTGATGGAAGAGACTCTGAATGAACAATATAAGCCTAAGCAGGAACGAGTAGTTTTAATATCGGAAGAATACAAAGATGAAGAAAAATTGTCGTTGCTAATGGACCAGCTTGGGAAACGGGCATATAAACAAATGGAACTATTGATGGTATATTTAGCAGAGACCCAGTTTCCACTAAAAAAGGCAAGGGCTGTTCCGGTTGCCACTCTACTGAAGCGTGCCAAAGCGTCTAACAACCAACTCAAAGCTTTAGAAGATAAAGGTGTTTTTTCTATTGATACTATGACAGTCAGTCGGTTACCTAGCTATACCAGTAGCGTCAGTCCCGATACTATTCAACTCACTCCCCATCAGCAAGAAGGGTTGGATCAAATTAAGGAGCAGTTTAAATTGCATCAGGTAGTCTTATTACATGGGATCACCTCAAGCGGTAAAACCGAGCTGTATATCAAACTCATACACGAGGCTATCCAAAACGGGCAACAAGTGTTGTATCTGCTTCCTGAGATAGCCCTTACAACGCAGATCATCGACCGCCTGAAACATTATTTCGGAGCTGCAATAGGGGTATATCACTCGCGGTACAACGCCAATGAAAAGGTTGAGATATGGAATAAGGTTCTCTCTTCTGAGGCCGACAAATCCTACCAGATTGTTATAGGACCACGTTCGGCTCTATTCCTTCCTTTCACCCGTCTGGGCCTTATTATCATAGATGAGGAGCATGATCCATCCTACAAACAGGTTGACCCAGCTCCCCGATATCATGCCCGCGATGCAGCCATCATGCATGCCACATCTTTGGGCGCCAAAGTATTGTTAGGCTCGGCCACACCTGCCTTTGAAAGCTATTTTAATGCTCAAAGCGGAAAATATGGATATGTTACCCTCACTGAGCGATATGGCAAATTGCAGCTTCCGGAAATTACTATAGTAAATCTAAGAGAAGAGGTCAGGCGTAAGACTATAAAGTCGCATTTTAGTGCTCCCCTGCTTACCGAAATAAAACACGCACATACCAACAATGAACAGGTCATCCTTTTCCAGAACAGAAGAGGTTTCTCGTTGCGATTGGAATGCGATATTTGCCATTATGTTCCTCAATGTCGCAACTGCGATGTCAGCTTGATTTATCACAAACATCAAAACATGCTGCGTTGCCACTATTGCGGATTTGGTATGGCCGTACCCTCTGAATGCCCGCAATGCCATAGTACATCAGTGAAAATGCATGGTTTCGGGACAGAAAAGATTGAAGAAGAATTAGGACTGATTATGCCCGAGCTGAAGATTGCCCGACTTGACCTGGATACTACCAGAAAAAAATATGGGTTTCAGGAAATATTAGAAGCATTTGGAAGTGGAAAAACCGATGTATTGGTTGGCACTCAAATGGTAACCAAAGGATTAGACTTTGACAAGGTTAAGATTGTGGGTATTATGAATGCCGATAATATGCTTTCGTATCCTGATTTCAGGGCTTTCGAACGAAGCTTTCAGTTGATGGCACAAGTTAGCGGACGTGCCGGACGAAAAAACGAACAAGGAAAAGTCATCATACAAACCTATCAGCCAAACCATGAACTGCTGAAATTTGTGATGGACAACAACTATGAGATGCTGTACAAACAACAACTTATTATTAGAAAACGGTTTAAATACCCGCCATTTTATAGGCTTATTGAAATCAAACTGAGCCATCGCGATCAGCACCTAATCAACCGGGCAGCCTTTGAACTAGCTAACGAGCTACGGAAAATATTTAAAAACAACCTGTTAGGACCCGAGTTTCCAATAGTAGCCCGAATAAAAAATCAATATTTCAAACAAATATTAATAAAGTTCCCAAGAAATCAGTCCGACACAGAAGTAAAATCAATCATAGCCGAAAAGCTTCATTTGTTTCACCTCAATCGGGAGTTTAAATCAGTACGCATATTTGTCAATGTCGATCCTCAGTAGCATCGCTTATTTCAGGCTGTCTGAGTGTTTTAAAGTATAGGTTAATGATACAACTTCAGTTCTTTCTTTTTATAGTTGATCACTGCGTTATATTTGTTTAGAATATCGCCTCCTATGACTGCATGGATCAATGGAAGCTCAAGGGTTTGATACGATTGATGCACAAACTGTAAATCAATTATCACTGCATCGTAGTCCACTATTTCAAGGCTGCCTAATCGCAGCTGTTCTAAACGGGTTGTATGTGTGGGCATGCTATCGGTACCCAATCCGGTAGAAAACTTCCCAATCTCTGATATATCAGCTGTCTTAACATAATCTAAGATCAGCTTTTTGTCGAATACCGTACGTGATGCTCCAGTATCAATTAAAAATGTTGCAGGATTATAATGAATCTCACCCGAAACTATCAGATGAAACCCATCACTTTCGATAGGCAAAATGACTAAAGGAATAATGCTGATTTTCATTTGTTCACAGTATTGCAATTAGCTGTGGTTAAGCAGCTTCGACACTTATAAATGATAGAACTGTCATATCTTGCCTTACAGTTTTTTCATCCACAATGCAGCGCAGAATTTGATTATAAGATAGTGTGAGTCAGTTGCATTCCATCAGAAGTTTGGCTTTAGCGCATATTTCTGATAGAAATCATCAATAATTTTCACTGCTTCTTCTGCGGTATCTACTATGGTAAAAATCTCGAGATCTTCCCGGCCGATGTTTTTTTCCTCTAACATAGTGGTTTGAATCCACGAGAATAGCCCTTCCCAGTATTTTTTGCCTACTATAACTATTGGGAATCGCACTAATTTTTGTGTCTGTATCAGTGTGATTGCTTCAAACAGTTCATCCATAGTTCCAAAGCCCCCGGGCAACACTATATAGCCTTGTGAGTATCTCATAAACATCACTTTACGCACAAAGAAATACTGGTATTCGATATATTTGTCAGGGTCAATGAATGGATTTGGCTTTTGTTCAAATGGGAGGTCAATATTTACGCCTACTGATTTACCTCCTGCAAAGTGAGCTCCTTTATTGCCGGCTTCCATAATACCCGGGCCACCTCCTGTGATAATACCAAATCCTTTTTTGGTCAACAGATATGCAATTTCTTCGGTCAGCCGATATGTAGGGTGATCAGATCGGGTTCGTGCCGATCCAAAAATAGCTACACACGGGCCTATACGGGCAAGTTTTTCAAATCCATCTACAAACTCAGACATAATCTTAAAGACCGACCAGGAATCATGGCTTTTGATCTCATTCCATGTTTTAGGCTTAAAAGCCCGACGTATCATCTGTTCTTCTTCTCTTTTATCCATCAATAAAAATGTTATAAGGGGTAGTAAGTTTCAATCAGGCAAAAGTAGCTTCGATCATACACTAGTAAACCTAATGAGCAAAACATTTTCTTGCCTCACTATACATTTTTTGAATCATTGATTCAAAATAACTAAAACGCATTTCATTCTGCTATTATTCAGCATGCGTAAGTCATTAAAGGAACGAAAATACATATTTTGCCTTATCAAATGCAAAAGGTTATTCCTTTAATTAAAGGAATAACCTTTTTTTCTAATAATTTGATTTGTCATTAATCATCCTGTGCTGCCAGAAATCGTTCGGCTTCCAAAGCTGCCATACTGCCTGTACCAGCTGCTGTAACAGCCTGACGGAATATCTTATCCTGCACATCACCGCAGGCAAAGATGCCGGGAATATTAGTAGCCGTCGAATCAGGTTTGGTGATAATATATCCGATTTCATCCATGTCTAACACATCTATGAAAAGTTCGCTATTAGGTTTGTGTCCTATTGCCAAAAAGAATCCGTCAACATTAATTACTTTTTCTTCCTTAGTTTTATTATTTATCAGTCTTGCACCTTTCAAGGTTTTCATAAACCCGTTTTCTTCTCCAAAAAGTTCTACTGTTTCGTGATTCCATAGCACCTCAATATTCGGACTGTTAAAGATTCTTTTTTGCATTACTTTTGAGGCTCTCAGTTCATCGCGTCGAACGATCAGATAAACTTTTTTAGCGAGTTTAGCCAGATAGGTAGCTTCTTCAGCTGCTGTATCACCGCCTCCTACTACAGCCACATCTTTTCCTTTATAAAAGAACCCATCGCAGGTAGCGCATGCTGATACGCCTCCTCCTTTAAATTTTTCTTCTGTTTCCAGGCCAAGATATTTAGCTGTAGCACCTGTTGCTATGATGATGGTCTCAGCTGTCATTTGCTTTCCGTCGTCGGCCTGCACTTTGAACGGGCGCTGTGAGGTATCAACCGATGTGATCATACCCCATCGTATATCAGAGCCAAATCGTTCGGCTTGGTTTTTCAGGTCTTCCATCATCTCAGGGCCAGTGATCCCGCCTGGGTAGCCCGGAAAATTCTCTACTTCAGTAGTGGTAGTCAGTTGGCCTCCGGGCTGAATACCTTGATATAATACTGGCTTCATATCAGCGCGGGCAGCATAAATGGCAGCCGTATATCCGGCAGGCCCCGATCCAATGATCAAACATTGAAGGTGTTCAGATTGTGTACTCATACGTATAATTTTTTTGGTATTCTTATCGAAAACAATGCCAGTGTGTAGTAGATGAAAAAAGGAGTGCAAAAATACAATATTGTCGGATAAGTGATGACAAAGTGGCACAACTGCTTTGCGCCATTGTTGAATCATGAATCCATATGCACAAAAATATCTGCTTAAAATTGTTGCACCACAGCCTGAAATAGTATATATTTGCACCGCAATTTTATTGTTCGGGGCGTGGTGCAGTTGGCTAGCATTCTTGCATGGGGTGCAAGCGGTCGCCCGTTCGAGTCGGGCCGCTCCGACAATAAGGCGTTCAGCTATGTAAAGCCGAACGCCTTTTTTATGAACCAAAACAAATAAAGACATATCCAAAAAAAGAATAGGAAACAAAACCTTTCACACAAATGCAACTATTGTGGGTATCAGTAAAAGATTTTATTGAAGAATTGGAAGGTGCTGTATGCTTTTTTCTATTTTTGAAGTCAAAACAACACCAAATACTTTATTCATTCAATAATTCTTCTGAAAGATGAAAAAATATATAGTGATTATCAGCATCCTTGTCCTTTTCGGATTAGCTCAGTTCATTCGGCCTGAACGCAACCAACAAACCATTCCCAGCCGATACGATATATTCCACCTAACCGACACTCCAGCACAAATAGTTTCATCAATACGAACTGCATGCTATAACTGCCATTCCAATTCAACAACTTATCCATGGTACGCAAGCATCTCACCGGTTTCATGGCTGATTGACCGACATATAATAGAAGCAAAAAGTGAATTGAATTTTTCGGAATGGATCTTATATAGCAAAGAAGAACAGGAAACACTTTTATTAGAGTTGATAGAGGTTTTAGAGAAAAGCAAGATGCCGCCCAAGCCCTACCTGTGGCTGCACGCCGAAGCTAAATTTGATCAGGCTACAACAGATATGATCATTCATTGGGCACGAGACAAAAAACAGCAAGTCCAATTGAATTAAGGTGCCGAGACCAGCTGTTGCTACACCATAGATCATACCCGATAAAGATCAGGTAGATCTGAAAAAAACTTGATGCGATAAATTTATTCAGGTAAGAAATACCCTTTACTCTTTCGTCAGCCAAAAAAAGATCAAACAAGATAATTTTATATAATACTGTCAACCAAGGAGATAGTTCATACTTTATTCGCTATGGACCTTTTTTTTTAAAAATTTCAGTACTTTGTATTGCATAGTATTAAAATAATAAAACTACCTTTGCGGCATGAAATCAGAAAAGAATATTTCACAAATGCGCAAAGGGGTTTTGGAGCTTTGTATTTTAGCCATTATTGCCCAGAGCGAGGAAGTCTATTCCTCTGACATTTTGGAGCAACTGAAACAGGCAGAGCTTATCGTGGTTGAGGGTACACTTTATCCGCTACTGACCCGGCTTAAAAACGATGGTATGCTCAGTTACAGATGGGAGGAATCGAGATCGGGGCCTCCGCGTAAGTATTTTCGTATCAGCGCTCAAGGTCAGCAATTATTGTCCCAGCTTACTCAGACATGGGAGGCAATGACCGAAGCTGTTTCCCAAATCCTTTATCCAAGCAACAAAAATCACAACGTATGAAAAAGACAATCAACATCACCATTAGTGGTCAATTATTTCACATTGAAGAAGACGCTTATTCCCGTTTGAGCCAATATATTACTAACATCAAACAATATTTTGAAGGAAGCGATGGGCAAGAGGAGATCATAGCCGATATTGAAAGTCGTATTGCCGAGCTCTTTCAGCAAAACCTGAATGAGTTTAAACAGGTTATCAGTTTGCAGGATGTTCAACATATCATTGAAGTATTAGGACAGCCATCCGAGATGGATGACGAAGGCAATGGCAATGCGCCTTCACAAGGCAAGAGTTATAGTTTTAAAAGGCGTTTGTTTCGTGATACCGACAACCGGAAGGTAGCTGGTGTAGCAGCAGGTTTAGCCGCTTACTTCTCTATTGACCCGATTTGGTTTCGAATCGCATTTCTTGTTTTAACACTTGCCTCTGGCTCAGGAATTTTGGTGTATATTATCCTTTGGATTCTGATACCAGCGGCTCGTTCTACCACCGAGAAGCTTGAGATGAAAGGAGAGCCTGTAAACATTGAAACTATTGAAAAGTCAATACGTGAAGAACTCGCTCATGTAAGATCGTCTTTAAACGAATTTGCCAAAGAAGCCCGTGAAAGCATGAAGACGGCCGGTAAGCATACTGGAAATTATTCTAAAAAAGCAGCTCACAATTTGCTTAGGTTTTTTTATGCCGTTGTTCGTATCTTAGCTATTGTGATAGGGCTTATATTCCTATTTGCCGGACTGAGCCTGATCATGGCAGCCGGGAGTTTCTTTTTAGGCTGGGATAATTTTTCAGTCCTGCATGATCTTGGGATCCCAGTGCTTCACACTGAAAAGATCATCCCATATCTGTTTGCGAATCCGTTTGCTGTTTCTTTAGCACCTATGGCCATAGGTGGCTTTATTGCCATACCTCTTATTATGCTTGTTTATGGTGGATTGAGATTAATTCTCGGACGTTTAGTCAGGCTCCCGGGTTTAAGTGGTATCGCAGCAGGACTGTGGGTTGCAAGTATAGTAATATTGGCCTATATTATTTTTGGTCTGATGTTGGACTTACGGGAAAGCTACCATAGTATTTCCGACGAAATGATTCTTGAAGAGACCCATAGCCCGGTTTTGACGATCTCGATTGACAATACTCCACAATTAGAAGCCAATCAATATCTTCAGTTTTTCGATTCTTATGTGCAATTTATTTCCAATGACGCACATGCCTATCTTCTTCCCATGTTTTACGTAGAATATACTGATAAGGACTATCCGTTTGTGCTAACCAAATTTGAAGCCAGAGGTAGCAGCATAGAGGAAGCACGTGAGCGCACCAAAGGTATCCGGTTTGAAATCCAGAACAATGATTCTTCACTATTGATACCCGGCAGCTTTAGTCTTGCTACAGACGAGAGTCTTAGGGCACAACAAGTCATAGTCACTTTATATTTACCCGAAGGGAAGCAGGTGTATTTTGATGAAAGCACGCACCACTATTTCAGCCAGCACCCTTCTTTTAGAATGAGGCACCACACATATGCCGGATCATACTGGATAATGACAAAAAAAGGACTCAGACCTTCTAAAGAAATATCGCAATCTACCTCTTCCTGATTTTATTAGTAAAGCGAAAACAGCAAGTCGGGTTTTATTGGCTGCCGTATTTACAATAAATTTGTCGGCAGCATTCTTAAAATCTATCCAAGTATGAATCAGAAGAAAAAGAAAAATCTCAGACATACCAAACGAAGCGCTGTTCATGCCAAGATAGGCCTGCCTCCTGGAAGCTTGGTGCACACCGGAACGCGCAAAATGGAAGATATCCGTGTAGTATTACGAAGTTATGATCCACAACAGCTGGTAACAAATCTAATTCATACCACCGATGAGCTTCAGCAGGTCAAACAACCGTCTAAACCAGTATGGATACAAATTAATGGACTACACGACACACAACTGATAGGCGATATTGGACGTTTATTCAATGTGCATCCATTAATACTGGAAGATATACTGAACACAAATCAACGCCCCAAGATAGAACTGATGGACGACCAACTTTTTCTGATCATCAGAACAATGGATGTGTTACCCGACAAAGGGTTGGTTACCGACCAAATTGGCTTTATACTCAAAGACAAGCTGTTGATATCTTTTCACGAAAGCGAGTTGGATATTTTCGCTCCCTTATACAAGCGCTTAGAATCGGACAATAGTTATATCCGAGCTCAAAGTACTGATTATCTGTTATATGCTATGATTGATATAGTGGTGGATAATTATTTCAATGCGTTGGATCATTGCGCCAATCAATTGGATTATATAGAGAACTTAGTGTTTGAAGAACCCACAGAAGCTTTGTTAGCAGGTATTCAGGAGGTTCGCAAAGATTTATTACTCCTTAAAAAAACCATTTATCCTTTGCGTGATTTACTTCAAACACTCTCCAAGACCGATGTGCCCGTGATCAGTTTCTCACAACACAGATATCTCCGCGATGTGTATGATCATGTACTCTTTATCACCGAAACTATTGAGACTTACCGCGAACTCAATACCGGACTACGGGAGGCGTATCTGTCGGCTATCAGCAACAATATGAATCAGGTGATGAAAACCCTGACTATTATTGCGACTATTTTCATCCCGCTTACGTTTATTGCAGGGGTTTACGGGATGAATTTTCGTTTTATGCCCGAGCTGAACTGGAAATATGGTTACATCCTGATCTGGGGGATTATGTTGGCGATCGCAGCATGGATGGTATATCGATTCAAAAAACTGAAGTGGTTTTAAATTTACCAACTGTTTTCCTTACATTTGTACTATAAATTCATGTTTCAATCTGCTGAATTATGTCAAATATTTTCTGGATCATTCTGGCTTTACTATTGGTATATTTTTTTTACACCATCATCAGGCGCTATTATGTAATGAAGAACTATACACCTGATCAGGATAGTGAGAAAATAATCGTACTGACAGATACCAATTTCACTCATCAAACTTCCAAAGGGATAGTATTGGTTGATTTCTGGGCTGCCTGGTGTATGCCATGCCGGTTGATTGCTCCGATTCTGAGTGAACTGGCCGAAAGCATGGATGAAACCGTTCGCATCGGAAAACTTAATGTTGATGAACACAAGGCTACAGCCGAGAAATATGGCATACAATCTATCCCAACCTTGCTGCTGTTCAAAGAGGGGCAGGTTGTAGAAAAGTTTGTAGGTGTAAAACCCAAGGCTGTGTTTGAGAAGGCAATAAAAAAACATCAGCATTCATAGGATTCCAATCTATGGTTTTCCCTATTATTCATAATGAGTAAGCTAACAATGGAGTATTGTTCATATCATCCTTTTCTAACTGAATACCGGTTCAAAGTTTATCTTTCAGCGACTGTTCGGCATTCTTGAAATGAAAAGAAAACCCATCTGCAAGCAGCCGTTCAGGCTTTGCATAAGTTCCTGACAGCAACAATTCTTTACCCATTTCACCCAATACTGTTTTAATAACAAAGGCTGGTGTAGTCAATCGGGAAGGTCGTTTCAGCACTTTTGCCATGATCTGCACAAAATCCTTTTGTTGTATGGGTTCAGGAGCCGTAAGATTATATGCTCCGCTACAATGTTTGTTTGCAAGCAAAAACAGTATGGCTTCTATTTCATCCTCTATGTCTATCCATGATATCCATTGATTTCCTGTTCCTATCCTACCCCCTATCATCAAGTGTACTGGCATTGCCATTTTCGGCAAGGCCCCTCCCTGATGAGCTAACACTACTCCTGATCGGATAAAAAGCAGTCGTTCGCTGATCGCTTGAAACCGGGTTGCTGCCTGTTCCCATTTTGTGCTCACCTCTGCAAGAAATCCTGTTCCTGATTCATCTGACTCAGTAAAGGCTTTATGTTCATCATATCCATAAAAACCTATAGCTGAGGCTTGTATCACTGCTTTTAGTTTAACTTCCGCAGCTTGAAACAAGGTATAAAGCATGTCAACTGTTTGAAGCCGGCTCCATAGTATAGTTTCTTTACGCTTATGTGTCCATCTTTTTTCACCTATATTCGCTCCGGCAAGGTTAATGAGTACCTGTGTACCTTCAATCAGCGCTGCAAGGTGAGAAGGAGGCTGATGCCAGTCGGCATAGCTAATTCCGGTGTCACCTAATTTTTTACGTGCAACAGGAATATCACGAGTAAACACGACTAACTCATGTGTTCCAAGCAAACGTTTTATCAAAGCCTGTCCGATCAGACCAGTAGCTCCTGCCACAACAATTTTCATGGTATTGTTTAATGAGTTAACAAACAGGTACCTAAAATTGTTTGTGTACTCATGAAGTTATTTATCAGCAATACACACTCATACAGGCATATATCCTTCAATCAATAAGTAAAGGGACCATTTCAACCGGCTCAACCCTGATCTTAGCTGCTTGCAGCACGACAGCTAATGCTTTGTGTGTCTGCTCAATAGCGTGAAAAGCCATTATATGGATTACCAGTTCAGGATATTAAAGAAGTCGTATTCTTCAGGATTAGTCAGATATTTTTTAGCAGCTCTATGGTCTTCTGGCATAATATATTGCAGTCCGTGCTGGAAAACGAATCTGGTTTTTTCGCCATGAATATTCACAAATCGCACCTTCACCCTTCCTGTTTCATCCACCACATCTTTCAGATAAAGTGGGGTTACCACTCCTAAAGGATCAGAGGTTACCATAGCTCCGGTAATACCTTGGTCGAACAGTTCTTTCACTCCGTAGCCTAAAAAACCACAATAAGTCAGGTCGAAGGACGAAGGGCCTACGCAGCGTAACTCATAGCCTAATTCCACTGGCCGGCTTTTGATGTTCAGTTGAAGTTCTTTGAGCTTATGCTGAAGAGACATATTATAAATATGTGCTTTACTCACATTACCTAACTCGGGATGACCGTGCTCGTCGAAAGTAAAATTCACACCAGAAGAAACAATTTCCTCATCTGTCATGAAATGAAATACTCCTTCGCTAACTATAGCTACTCCATATTGAATACCAAGCAGTTTTCGTTTTACCATAGACGATATGATCAATCGTGTGATGCGGTCGAAGGTTACGGTTGTCTTATAGAACATCTCCGGTATGATGATCATTGGCAGATGGCATGAAGTACCTATTCCAAAAGCCAGATGACCTGCTTCTCTTCCCATAGCCGATACCACAAACCAGTTGCCGCTTGTGCGGGCATCTTCATACACGGTCTGTGCAATACGTACTCCTTCATCTTTGGCCGAATAATAACCGAAAGTAGGAGTTCCTTCGGGCAAAGGCAGGTCGTTATCAATAGTTTTAGGTACGTGAATATTTTGAATCTTCACATTATTGTCAGCTAAAAAATTCGTGATTCGGTTAGCTGTAGAAGCGGTATCATCACCACCAATAGTAACCAATAATTTCACATGATGGTCAATAAAGAATTTAGCACTAAACTCTTCATCTTTAGGCTTATATCGGCTCATCTGTATAGCTGATCCACCTAATTTCTGAATGGTATCGGCCAGAACGAAGTCAAATTCCATGATCTCGGGTTTATCTGAAAAGAGACTTTTAAAGCCACCATTCAGCCCGATCACTCTATACCCGCTTTTTAAAAAGACTTTAGCCACTGTGCTGATCACAGCATTTATACCCGGTGCGGGGCCGCCGCCGGCTAAAACAACAATAGATTCTCGCATAAAAAAAATTTCGGCAAAGATAAGTTGATTTTAGATGACGGGTTATTTTTCTGTTCATAGCTGTTCTGTATCAGTTGTTACGACAAGCTTTGCGGAGCTTGTACAATGGGCTACATAAAAATTCGGGAATAGTTTTTACATACAAAAGCATCGCAGCAGGCTTTTATAAAGCGAAAAAACTTATTTTTGTTTCCAGTTAATTACCAATTCAATAGTAACATGAAGTACTTGTATCCAAAGTCATTAGTAGTTTTATTAGTTGTTCTATGGGCTTTTCCTGTATTTTCTCAGTTAGAAACTAATTCGGAGGCCTTGCGTCAAATCGCCAAAGAACAAGAAAAAGAGTGGAAACAAAAAGCAAAGCGCGTCAAACAGTTTGCTCGTTTACATGATGTTGAGATCAGGCAAGAATATCCTGATGGCACTGTAGTTGAGCTTATTGATGTGATTGACGGTCAACCAATTTATTACAAAACAGATAATCTTGGAGCTGCTATTACTACCCGTGCCAACGAACTGTGGCAAGGTGGCAATGTAGGTGTTGTCATAGAGGGTGAAGGCTATTCAAAGGTAGGGATATGGGATGGAGGTGCTGTGCGCCGTACCCATCAGGAGTTTAATAACACCGGTGTTCAGCGTGTGACACAGGGCGACAATGCTACTTCAGCCATCACACATGCTACCCACGTGGCAGGAACTATAGTGGCCGGTGGTGTTAATGCTAATGCAAAAGGAATGGCACATAAGGCAGAATTGAAAGCTTATGACTGGAACAGTGCAGAAGGTGAGATGTCGGCAGCAGCTAATGCCGGAATGGAGATTTCCAACCACTCATGGGGTATGATACGAGGATGGGATTATAATCAAAACACCGGTAACTGGCAGTGGCATGGAGATGCCAATGTAGCTCCGTTGGAAGACTACCTCTTTGGATTTTACAACACACAAGCTCGTACGTGGGATATCATTGCATATAATGCACCCTATTTTCTGATCAGTGTATCGGCCGGAAACGATAGAGGAGAGGGCCCAGCCAATGCCGGGACGGGCGACATACCTGAAAAAGATGGAGGGATTGACGGATACGACTGTTTAGGCGGTTCGAGCAATTCAAAAAACACCCTCACTGTAGGAGCAGTTAAAGAAGTATTAAACTATACAGGCCCTGCCTCGGTATCTATGAGTAGTTTCAGTGCATGGGGTCCAACCGACGACGGACGTATCAAGCCTGATATAGTAGGGAAAGGAGTTAATGTGTATTCATCTACCGCCTCCTCCAACTCTTCTTATACTTCATTGGATGGCACCAGCATGTCGTCACCCAACGTAGTAGGCAGCATGGTGTTGTTGCAACAGCTTTACCAGCAGACACATAATAATCAACCGATGCGCTCTTCGACCCTCAAAGGATTGGTCATACATACAGCTGATGAAGCAGGAGCACATCCAGGACCCGACTATAGGTTTGGCTGGGGACTGATGAACACCGAAAAAGCTGCTCAGATCATATTAGAAGACGGTGAAATGCAAAATGTGATAGACGAAATAATATTGGAAAATAATGGGACCTATAGCCGTGAGGTAACCGTTTCGGGAGGACGACCATTCAGAGTTACTATTTGCTGGACTGACCGTAACGGGAATATACCCCCGCCAAGCCTTAACCCACGTACACCGGTTATCGTACACGACTTAGACCTTCGCATACTCGATGAGTCCCTGAATATATATTATCCTTATAAACTTGATCCCGAGAACCCGGATGCACCGGCTACCACCAACTCAAAAAACTATGTGGATAACGTAGAAATGATTCATATTGATAACCCGGAACCAGGAACTTATACCATTTTTGTTGATCATGCAGGTACGCTGAGTCCGAATCAAGTGTTCTCGCTTATCATTTCAGGGATAGACGAGTTTTCGGATATACCTGAATGCTCAAACGGATTAATAGACCCTGAATCAGGAGCTGCAGGAGCTTTCTTAAATCATAAAGTAACATGGGCACCAGCTTCCTTTGCCACAGGATATGATATCTATTTCGGTACTGATGGAGGCGGCACCCAAACACCAACAAATATTTTAAACGGTGATTACCAAACAGAAAATTTCTTCCGACTAGATCTACAACCCTCTACCACCTATTATCTACAGGTGAAGCCACGAAACAGTTATGGGGTGAATGATTGTGAGACGATTTATTCGTTTACTACTATGGGTACCATCAACGACTTCCCATTTCTGACCAATGTGGAAGATGTAGCCCCACCTGCCTTTCCAACAGGTTGGAGTTCACTAGATTTTAGCAGCCTTGAATGGACTACCACCTCATTGATAGGATATAACAGCAGCAAATCGTTTGCCTGCTATACCCAAACCGGGACCGCTACCTCATTGAACAACTGGTTGATATCACCTCCAATACAAGTGTCATCAGAAAATGAATATTATCTGAGCTGGGTTTACAGATGCTTCTTCCCAACTTACCCCGAATCATTACGTGTACTCTGGGGCTTCGCAGCAGCTGATACGAACAGTTTCTCTAATCTGCTGTTTGAAAATACAGCATTTAACTCCCCCAACTGGGAAACAGGACATAAACTGATAGTACCGGATAGTGATGAATTCATTTTTATTGCATTCCACGCCAATACTGACAACGGTATGGGGCAGTTTATAGATGATATACTCTTAGAAGATTGGGGCCCTGTCGGTATAGCCGATGCTTTTGAAAAACAAGTCAGGCTGTCGTACCATCAAGGACAATTCATCGTACAGTCTACAGTAGATCTGAGAGGGACACAGTTTAGTGTAACCAATGCTGCTGGGCAAACGATTTTTAATGAAACTATTCAAGACCAAGCTAGTTATTCAAAATCCCTTAAATTATCCACTGGTGTATATATAGTGAATATTAAAGGAAACGAATATGAAAAGACCTCAAAACTATTGATACAATAGAAATATTTTTCAACCTTAAAAAAAGACTGCAGTATCTTTCTAAGTGCTGCAGTTTTTTTTTCATCACCCAGCTGATTTGAAAAGTGGATGACAAAAGGTGAATCAAAGAAGATATTTATGCATCAACCCAGCGATATTTCACTCATATATCCATTTTAAATACACATCAAAATAACTGTAGGTGAATGATTTTCTCTGACAATGTTTCAGTGTTCATGAGCTATCCTCATCCCCGAATGTTTTTATCCTGTATTAAAATAAGCAATCCGATCTTTTGGTATTATGTATTGAGGTAAATGATTATGTGCCTTTGGAGAACCGTTCTCATATCGAATCTTAAAACTGTTGCTTCAGTACATCAGCAAGTGGTTGTCATAACCTTTACTGATATACTGAAAGAGCTTAAAAAAATAAAGTGAAATGGAATTTGAAGATATCCACAAGTACCTTGACCAAGCGACGGCGCATGAACTAAACAATCGGTCCATTCCAAAATATGAAGGATATTCACCTTTCGAGATGTACCAGATCTTATATTTCACCTTCGAAAAAGACAGCCCGATCAAACTGCAAAAACTATCCGACTCGGACTACAAAAAAATTCCAATACTCAATCAGATTAAGTATTTGGCGGAGCTGATCGACAAAAACACAGAGATAAAACCGACTCAGAAAGGATACCTACCCCCAAAAATAGTTTCAGAGATTTATCAACAAGGATTCTTAAAAGATGAACGTATTGAATTAGAGGTTTCAAAATTGTATAAAGAGACTGATTCGACAACTATTAACCTGACAAGAATCATATTAGAACTTACTGATTTAGCAAAAAAGAGGCATGGTAAATTGAGCTTAACAAAAAAATCCTGGAGGACAATTATGAGTTATTGCGACTGATATTACTGACATTCACCACAAAATTCAATTGGGCTTATCACGACGGATTCAGCAATAAAGATATCGGACAAACAGGATACGGCTTTTCGTTGATCTTACTATCAAAATATGGGCATAAGAAACGATTGGATTCATTTTATGCAGAAAAATACTGTAACGCATTTCCATCATTATTAGATTCTATCAAACCAACCTATAGCCCATTGGAAATATATGCAACTAACTGCTATTCGCTTCGGACTTTCAAAAGATTTTTGAACCACTTTGGATTGATAAAGATTCACACACAAGGTTTTGGATTTGAAGGTAAAACCTACATCACAAAAACAGACCTATATGATAAATTAATAAAATGCGTGCCACACAAAATATTCTCAACCCCAACTTATCTGACTTCATTGAATTAAAGTATCCACCCTGCATACCACATTTAAAACAAGATTAGTCAGATTCCTACCCTCATCACACTATCCATCTCTTAGGGTGTTATAGACTTTTATTGCCAACAAAAATCAAAGAAAAAGGGGTGGACGGGTTCTAAACAAAAGGGGATCGGCATGCTCTGGATTATTCAATCTAACAGCTAAATCTGAGTTAACCCGAGGTATCTGTATGCACTAAAAGAAGAAAATCACCTTCAATTTAATAAAAACATTTAGTTAGACTAGAAAAACTACACAAATAGTATTGTTTTTTCAACTTTAGTTCTTATTTTTGTAATTCATTTACAAAATTTGATATAAAAATGATTCTAAATTTCAGTATCCAAAACTTTGGACCGATCAAAGAGAAGCAAACACTTTCGTTTGAAGCGGATAAGTCAACCCATCTTGAGGATGCATATGTTATTACTATTAAAGGCCAGCGAATCTTAAAAATCGCTTTGATTTACGGGGCAAACGCTTCCGGTAAAACAACTGTACTGAAAGCACTTAACTTTCTTAGAGATCTAGTCCTTAAACCTAAAAGTAAAAAAACAGAAGAATTAGATTTCAAACCTTTTTTGTTTGATGCCAATACTCCAAGGAAAAATTCTTTTTTTAGTCTTGAATTTTATCAAAATGAGATAAAATATCTATATGAGGTTGAGTACTATAGTAAAGCAATCGTTTCGGAAGAGCTCTATTTTTACAGTCCGAACAAGGCAAATATCTTCAAACGAAAAACAAATTTGGAACGTCAATTTACTGAAATAAGTTTTGGCAGCAAAATCAAAAAAGACAAAACGTTTGAAAAAACACTTGCCTCAAACACCCTTTGGAACAACACAGTACTGGGAGGCTATTTAAAAACAAATATTGAGTTTAATGAACTACAAGAGGTTGTTGATTGGTTTGAAAATTATCTAAAACCTATTGTTCTCGCACAAACTGATTTAGAGAACTTCGTTACCCAAAAGATTCATTTTAAAGAAATCTCTGATTTAGATGTTGTTTCTATATTGAAAAAAGCAGATTTAAATATATCCAACATTTTAATCGAAGAAAAAATAGAAATCTTACCTGATGGTATGATTGATTTTCTTAAAAAGACACAAGCTGCACCCAATGATGAAATTAAAAAGATTGAAGAACAAGGAATAATGAGAAGGATAATTCACGCCTTAGCACATGAGGTTAATAATGTAACCTACCCTTTGCCTTGGGAAGAGGAATCGCAAGGGACAAGGCGATATTATGGTTTAGCAGGACTACTAGTCTTTTTGTTATCTACTCCGAAAATAGTGCCAATTGATGAATTAGAATCATCGCTTCACCCTGATTTATTTCAACATTTTCTGCTCTCATTTCTGTTAAACTCTCATAATTCCCAACTCATTGCTACAACACATAATAGGGAGATTTTTGACAATAAAGATATTTTTAGAAATGATGCCATCTGGTTTACCGATAAGTCCGGTTCATCGGCCACCGAGCTATACTCGTTAGCTGACTTTGGAAGCACTGTTGTTCGGGATACTACGAATATATTAAATGCATACAAAAGCGGAAAACTTAGTGGCATACCCAATTTGAGAGACCCTTATATAGATATAGAATCATGAGCAGCCGTATGAGAAACCCACCTATTGCAGGCCCCAGCATCGCTGCTGTTGTTGGCGGGGAAACAGAAGCGTGGTATTTGAATATGTTGAAACGCAATGAAAAGGATATTCGTATCACAATAAAGCCTGAAATACATAGTAAAAAATCTCTAAAGGATCAATATGAAAAAGTTGTGCTTGATCTAGTAAACAAAGAGTTCACCAAGGTATTTTGGATAGTCGATTTGGATTCCATAATAAAGGAAACAAGAGAAGCACCGAGAGGGGCACCTAAACCAATGGAAGTTTTTAAAAATTATCGACAAACACTCATAGAAAAGTATAGAAACGTTACAGTTATCGTAAATAATCCATGTTTGGAGTTTTGGTTTTTGCTTCACTTTGAAAAAACAAACAAACATTTTAATAACTGCTCAAAAGTAGAAGCACAACTAAAAAAGCATATAAAAAACTACGAAAAAACTAAGCGCTACTTCACCAAAAAAAACGATGATATTTACTTAAAACTGAAACCAGGTTTTTTCACTGCATTGGAAAATGCAGCGGCACTGGGAAATTTTGATGAAAGAAACCCAAATAAAGCTATATGCGAAATGAAAGAATTTTTCTTTTGTGAGGAGTTAAGAAATTATTTTGGGTGAACTTCATCAATGAAAGGACTTTTGTATCCACCCTGCATACTGCATCCAAAACAAGATTAGTCAGATTCCTACCCTCATCATACTATCTATCCCTTGGGGTGTTATAGGCTTTTATTACCTACAAAAATCAAAGAAAAAAGGGGTGGACGGGTTCTAAACAAAAGGTGATCGGCATGCTCGAAAATCTTCTTGTTTCTCCCAGTCTTTTTTATAAGGAGGGGTCAGTATCTGCCGGAATGTCGGGTTGGGGAAAGTTGAGGGGTCAGCATGCTCCAGATTAACTATATAGCTTTAGAAGTCAGTGAATAGACCTAAGGTAGAGGATTGCTAATAAGCTATGACTGACTTATTAGAGTGGCAAACTTTCACCGATCCCGATAGCTGTCAGGATTAATTGAAAAACGAATTTCTAACTTACTGAAAACACTCAGTCAAAGCCGTTTATCGGCCATTCTTACAAATCTCTTTAGATGACTATTCATATTATCTCACAAGTCTAGTACTCCGAAAGCTTGATGATGTGCTATATGCAGGTCAATGAACCGGAATTTTGGCATCCTCTTCTCTTTGATTGTATTGTAGACTTTCAAACTTTCGGTATCTGACGATAAGTAATATCGTATTGCTTTTTCACAATCTGCTTGCGCAAAAAGCATAGTGTCGTTTGGAATTATTTTTCTTTCGTTTACCTGTAACGTTTCTGCTTTTTTTGCCTGAAATGCAATTTTAGCAAATTTACTCGCTCTTAGAGCGTGGTTTAAGTTGAAAGGAACAATTTGTAAATTTTTCAATGGTAAGTTCTTGAAGGTCGCCACCAATACAATATTCCGCAACACTGATTGATGAAATCATCATATCAATTTCGTTTTGCAGAAAGTATCGAAAATATCCGTCTGCATTTTTGAATAACGGACTACCGTCGTTTAGAAAACGTAGAAAAAAACTCGTATCCAGTAAAACGGCTCTTTTATACTTCATAATTTCCCCTAATTTCTCTTAACCAACTATCAGGGTCAATCGTCTCAAGCCAATTTTTTTTTGCTTTTTCCCGAAGTCCTTTTAAATACTGTTCATCGTATTTTGGTTGGTAGTCAACCAACTCAACAAATTTTAGAGTTGATTTATCAATTTCGCCTGTTTCAGAATGTTGTTTTCCTATAACACGAATACCAAAGACTTTGTAAAGCAAATTTTCTTCGTACTCTTCCAAAAACGCCTTTGGTGTTTCTATGGTTACAATTCCAAGCTCGTCGGTCAAAAGATGAATATTCGCCTTATCCTTTCCTCCCGCATTCGTAACTTTTCCGTATAAATAAAATTCCGCATCAGCCCAAATGGGTTCTGTTCTGTATAAGCGTGTTGTTTTATCAAGTATCAATTCGTTTGTTTGGTCAAGCGATGTTTTTATACTGAACACATAATTCTTTTTCGTAGCAATGTTTTGAATATTCTCAAACGCTTTAGCAGTACCAATATCAAGAAAATCAATATCCTGAGTTTGGTTAATTTGCCCGATAATGGCATCAAACCCAATAACCTTTTGCATTGAAGTTGTGAAAACGTGTCTAACCGAACCTTCTTCTATTCTATAACTAATTGTAGGTCTGTTTTTTTTGTCATCCGAATAAAGTAAATTTTCGGCATTTTCAAGCATCTCAATCACTTCCCGAATGTCGTAATTATCAGGTGTCAGGTCAAGATTCCCTCTAGAACCTGTAATTCTGATTTCTATGAAACCTTTTTTTTTCACACTACAAAGATAGTAAAATCACTCCTTTTTTGGCATATCAAATAGTAACAAGTTTTAGTGTTAAAAATCTTTCATTTGTCAGCTTTATAGGTGCTTATCAGTTAACTGCCGCAATATTCCAATCGGTAATTTACCAGTCCTCATAATCCGTTCGGTAAGCTGTATCCTAAACAAGATTAGTCAGATTCCTACCCTCATCACACTATCTATCCCTTGGGGTGATATAGACTTTTATTGCCTACAAAAATCAAACAAAAAAATCATTGAAAAAAGATACAGTTGGTGGGGGATTAGCCCGAAGATGACCATCTCGAAGCTTTTCACTGATAACCAAGCAGAAACTATAATAGAAGTACAAAGCTTGATTTAGCCACTAAATAGCCACTTTTAGGTAGATGCATGTATGACTTAGTACTTCTTTATTATTCTCATTGTCTTAGCATTATCACGACTTTCAATTCTTAAAAAATAAATCCCATGCTTCAATTCTGATAAGTCAATAATCGTATTGTTATTGTTGATTTGCAATTGTTTAACTATCTGTCCCATGCTGTTCATCATAGTTAATTCATACTCTTGTATCCCAATGTTTTCAATGTGAATTATGTTCGTAAATGGGTTGGGATAAATTTTGAAGTCGAAAAGATCCAACTGGTCCACACTAAGAACAATATTTATATAGCAACCTGAGTAGCTTTGGTGTTGCCATACTTGCTGATTACCAGAAAATGTACAAGTAACAAACAGTGAATCTGGTATTTCTTGGCTAAACTTTACCGGAGAATATGGAAAGAGTGGTCCGTGAACACTTCCTATTCCTTCTATCCATACTTCGTTGAGCTCATCAAAGGCGTTCATTATTGGCTCAGCAAATTTCAGTCGTCTATAATAATTCCCGTTAATCTGGATGCTGTCAACAGTGATTACTTGAAGCCATTCAGGAAACATACCATTTAAATCATACAGAACGCTGTCTCCAACATTCAAGGAGAAGTCATACAAAGCATCAAGCTGATTTAATGTGTCAAGGTAAAAAACTTTATTGTTTTCTACCCGTAATAGACCATGATATAAAAGGTCACTTTGAAACATTGAATCACTTGTGGAATAAAACTTAAACCATAGCTCATTATCAATAAGTGTGTCACCCTGAAAGCCATAAACTGTTGTCGTAGTCGCTACAAAGTCGGGGTTTTGTTGATTTGCTGCAGGATAGGTCTTTGCAACATTCCATTTTGAATCAATATCGTCAAAATGATTAATTGCTTGTCCCAAAAGAATTGAGGGAATTAAAAACATCGAAAGTAAAATTGTTGTCTTCATTTTTCTATATTTTTTGGTTTGTCTGTCTTTTTAGCATTAGCCATAACATCTCATTTACGCTACTAATTTACAACTTTTGCCAATAAAAACATCTATTTGCGTAAATAGAATCCTTATGATTCGTTAGGAGTAGTTGTACCCTCCTGAACTACAGTAAGATACAAAATATATAGTTTTAAGAAAAGACTTTTATGGTAACGATTCAGCCCATACTTTACACGAAACAATTTTTTATAAAGGCTGACAAATAGCATGTTACTAAGAAAACCACGCATTTTTTGCATATATATTGTTTCTAACTGCATTCCGAAGAATCCTTATCAAGCTGATCTATTATTAAATCGTGTATCGTTTTGGCCATTATTCAGGCTGCCACCATGCAGCGAGATGTCGCTTCATCGATCACGAAATACTAAAGCGGTTTCTCGATTCGACTGCGCAAGCACCGTCCACAAGTGGCAGTCTGTTCGCTTCAGAAGTCAGTGGATGGGTGTAAAGGAGGAATTTCCGCTAACAGAAGATTCCCGGATGATGATATCCACTGGCAGAAGAATATTTTCAGCCGATGCTTTTTGTTTCAAGCTGATCTGATTCAGTAACACACGAAATGCTTCACCGCTTATCTTTTCCAATGGCTGCTCGATAACTGAAATAGTAGGTTGGGTGTATTCAAAGTATTCGGTATCATCAAAGCCGATCAGCATGACTTCATGAGGTATGCTAATGCTTAGTTTCCTCAGGTATTTGATACATAAGGAAGTCAGATTATTATTCAAAGTGAATATAGCCTGAGGCATAGTACCGCTTTGAAAAAAATATTGCAGATACTCTTTCACTGCCGCTTCCATTGTATCAAATGGGACAGACAATATTCTTTCTTCGGGCACGGCATTTCCCGCATCCTGCATGGCAGATAGAAAACCATTGATACGTTGGCGGATGGTAGATATATGTGTAGGTGAGATGACCATCAATGCGATATCTCTCACTCCTTGTGCCAGCAGGTGTCGGGTAGCCATGCGGGCACCTCCGTAGTTATCCACAGAAACACTTGACGACTGCATCTGATCAAACACACGGTCGATCAGCACATGAGGGATACCACTTTCTTTGAGCTCATTAAAAAACGCCGCTTCATCCTGAGAGGAGGAGATGATCAGTCCATCTACTCTGCGGTCTAACAGCAAACGGATTTGCTTACGTTCTTTCTCCGTTTTTTCATCAGTACTGCAAATCACAACGCCATAGCCGTGCTGCCATGCCAGATCTTCAATATGACGTGCAATGCGCGAATAAAACCGATTAGAAATATCCGAAACGATCAAGCCAATAGTTTGGGTTTTGCCGGTGCGAAAACCCCGGGCTAATACATTAGGCTGATAATTCAACTCTTTTATTTTTTCCATGACTCTTTTTTGAGTCTTCTTACTGATGCCATGCGCATCGGCCTTGTCGTTCACCACTAACGAAACAACTGTTTTAGACAAACCTAAACTGTTGGCAACATCGGCTAAAGAAACCCTTTTTGTCATATCAGATATATTAGATAATGATGGATGAATGATTAAATGGTAAAATTACTTCAATGTTTTGAATAAAACAGCTTCGTTCAGATTCTCCTACAACTGAAAACAGATAGAAACAGTCATTTCTCATAGGAGACGAGAAGATGACGGTAAACTAAAACGATTTAAAATTTTATTTACACCTTAACTAACAGAATTTCTGTATGTTAAGCAAAACATTCAAAAGGTTTTTTGTTATGGCTATCAGATAGAAATATAAAACAATGTATTTTTGAGCGATCTCAATATATTTCAGATATGAATCGTATATACACTTTTTTCGGTTTTCTGCTTGTATTTATTTTTTGCAGCACCCATATTTTTTCGCAACGTCAGACTAATGTTCAGCGCCTGCACCAACTTTCAGAAGATTTTGATCAGCAATACCGGCAAGCTTCAAAACGAGCTGCTTCCTGGGCATCTACTCATAATATTCCGCTCATCCGACACTATGACGATGGCACTACCATTCAGCTCATAGATGTTGAGGATGGGCAACCCATTTTTTTGATCACCGATAATTATGGTGCTTCCATCACTACCCGTGCCATAGAACTTATGGAAGGCGGCAGTCTGGGGTTAGATCTAACAGGTGAAGGCTATGATAAGTTAGGTGAATGGGATAGCGGTGCTGTTCGTACCACCCATCAGGAATTCAATACGGGTGGTTCATTGCGTGTCATAAAAGGCGATGGAGCCAGCTCTTTAAGTGACCATTCGACACACGTGGCCGGCACCTTAATTGGTGGCGGAGTCATTTTAGAAGCACGAGGCATGAACACCAATGGGATACTACGAGCCTATGACTGGTCGAATGCCGAGTCGGAGATGGCGGCGGCGGCAGCCAACGGACTTGAGCTGTCCAACCACTCCTATGGAACGGTTACAGGATGGAACAACGACAACGGCAACTGGGTTTGGACAGGCGACAGCAGCATATCCAATATCGAAGATTACCGCTTTGGCTATTATGGCACTCAAGCCCGTAACTGGGATCTTATTGCCAACAACGCACCTTATTATCTGATCACTAAATCAGCTGGCAACGACAGAGGTCAAGGCCCATCGAATGCCGGTACTGGCGGCCGCCCTCCTGTTGATGGAGGTGAAGACGGCTTTGATTGCATTGGCAGCTATGGGAACGCAAAAAATATTATGACTATTGGTGCCATAGAAGAAGTGCTCAATTATACAGGCCCCTCTTCAGTTGTCATGAGCAGCTTCAGTGGCTGGGGACCGGTGGATGATGGCCGCATCAAACCCGAGGTAGTAGCCAAAGGAGTTGGAACGTATTCGGCCGGATCGAACAGCAACAGTCATTATTCCTCAAAAAACGGTACCAGTATGGCTGCACCCAATGCAGCCGGTACTATGGCACTCTTGCAGCAACATTATCAAAACACACATTACGGTCAGCCAATGTTATCAAGCACATTGAGAGCATTGGTCATACACACAGCTGATGAGGCAGGCCCACATCAAGGCCCCGACTATATGTTCGGATGGGGACTGATCAATGCCAAAGAAGCAGCTATTATAATCTCTGAAGATGATGTACAGCAAAATGTGATTGATGAGATTGATCTGACACAAGGGAACACCTATAACAGAGAGGTTAATGTGCCGGGTAATGTCCCTCTTAAAGTTACTATCGCATGGAACGATCCGGCTGGCTCTGTCCTACCACCTGCATTAAACAATCGGACTCCAAGGCTAATCAACGACCTTGACCTTCGTATCATAGGCCCTGATCAAACGATATATTATCCTTATCGCCTTGATCCGGACAACCCGGCTGAACCGCCTAAAAAAGATGGAAAAAATTATGTGGATAATGTAGAACAAGTGTTTATCGAACAGCCCCAAGCAGGTAACTATACAATAGAAGTTGACCACGATGGCGTATTAGCTAATAATATGCAGACATTTAGCATTATTATCAGCGGAATCAATGAATACACCGGTATACCTTTCTGTTCAGAAGGACTGATCAACCCATTACAAAATTCGGAAGAAAATCTGCTTGACCTCACTATTCAATGGAAACACGCACCTTACTCCCTGCATTATAAAGTCTATTTTGGTACTGATGGTGATGGGGTTCAAACGCCTACCAATATCCATAACGGATTAATCAGCGACACACCCTATTTCACTGCCAACCTAGAACCCAGCACTATTTATTATCTACAAGTAATACCTGTGAACGATTACGGCAGCAATGAAGCATGTACCGATATCTGGCAGTTTACAACTCTTATGGCTATTACTTCTTATCCTTATACAATGGATGTAGAAGATGTTACAGTGCCTGCCTTGCCGCTATCCTGGCAACAGTTGATCAATAGCAACAATAAATGGATCAGCACTAAGCTGATCAGTCATGAAGGAAATCATTCGATGGGATGCTATAACGCAAGCGGGATGACCCATACCCAGTTCGACAACTGGCTGATCACTCCTCCTTTAGTAGTAGAAGCTGACAAAGAATACCGGATCAGATTTTATTATCGTGCATTCTTGCCTGGCACTACCGAGCGTATGGGAATTTATTGGGGTGATGCAGCCCAGACAGAGGCTTTAACCGAGCAGATAGCCCTCTTCTCGGGCTTCGATGGTGCTGATGATTGGTTAGCCGGTGAACTGATGCTCCGGCCTCAAGCCGATCAATATGGGTTCCTTGCTTTCAGAGCAGAAACTGAAGCCGGACTTGGAATATTTTTAGACGATGTTATCATCGAAGATTGGGGACCTGTTTCACTAACCGAGCAAGAAGCCAATCATTTTACAGCCCGATATAATGATGGTGATTTGTATGTACAACTTCACACATCTATTGCGAAAGGCAAATTACAGCTCTTTGACAGCGACGGACGATTGATACAGCAACAAATACTTCATGGAAGCAGTGGGGTGGTTAACGGATTAAATCTGAAATCCGGCGTCTATATCATTGGTATCCAATCCGATAGAGCCTACTTACGTAAATCGGTATTGATCCCATAATAAAATATGAACGAAATATTTCAGAGGCTGTCCAGGAAGTCGGGCAGCCTTTTTTTCTTTATCGGGTTGATACATTAGTCTTATGATCCTTATGAGTCCCGGCAAACAGTTCATATTCCACAAAACGGCATTCTAATGGTCCGTTAAACACAGTAATTCGCTTCGATGGTTTTAGCCCTACATGCTTCAAAGCAGCGATATCACTACTGATGATCCAGGCTTTGTATCCGGTGAACTGCTTTTTCAGGCTATCTCCTATCCCGCTATATAACTGCTTTAAATCTTTTTCTTCCAGCCGTTGTCCGTAGGGTGGGTTCATAATAGCGATACCGGGAGCAGGAGGTGGGATGAGAACACTCATATCTTTTTTGAGAAGCAGTATATCTTTATGCACATGAGCCTTTTGCATATTATTCTTAGCTATATCCACTGCTCTTCCCGAACGGTCTGATGCCAATATTTTGACACTGCAATCGGTCATCTTTTCACCAGCCTCACGCCATACTTCTTCCCATAGGGATTTATCGAAGTCTTTCCAGCTCATAAAACCAAATCTATCCCGATAATATCCGGCCGGTATATGCATTGCGATCATCACAGCTTCTATAGGGATGGTTCCCGATCCGCACATGGCATCCACGAAATTACTATCTCCTTTCCATCCGCTCAAGAGGATAAGACCAGCAGCAAGCACCTCATTAATAGGCGCTTTATCCACCTGATACCTATAACCTCTTTTATGCAGTGACTCGCCCGAACTGTCCAACAAAATATTCAGCTCATTCCCTTGTATATGGATATGAACACGTAGATCAGGGCGTAGAGTATTGATTGAGGGTCGGTTGCCAAAGCGGTTGCGAAACTGATCCACTATGGCATCTTTTGTTTTATGAGTTACATATTGCGAATGGGTAAACACACTACCTCCTACTACTGCATCTACTGCAAACGTCTGATCCACACCAAAGTACTCATGCCAATTAAGCTGTTGTATGGCATCATAAAGCTGGTTTTCATCCTTTATATTGAACTTAGCTATAGGCACTAACACCCTTAGGGCAGTTCGTAACTCGTAATTGGCGCGGTACAACAGCTTTTTATCTCCCACAAAAGCAACGGCTCTGTTTATCGGCTCTATCTGTTGACCACCTAAGGTACTGATCTCATCAGCTAAAACGGGCTCTAAACCAGCAAAGGTCTTTACGATAATACGAAAATAAGTTGTTGAAGGTATCAAATGTATTTTTTTTGCAAAGATACATGTTTACTAAGCCTAACAAGTTGAACCATAAAAAGGATTGTATTTCTATGCTTTCCAGAACCGTACCGGATCGATAGCTGCATCAGGCGATTTGTGTTCAACTAACTGGGCTACGAGCTCGTTGACCAGAAATGGGGTCAACAAAGCTGCTTTAGCACCTAAGCCATTCAAAATCCATAAGCGGTTGTGAACCGGATGCTGTCCACAAACCGGTCTTCTGTCAGCAATAGCTGGTCGGATACCCACCTGATGATGGATCACCTCATAAGGAAGCCTCAGAAACTCTCTAAGTTTTTCCTCAAGAAAGGCTCTCGCCTTATAAGTCGGCTGATAGCTTAGATCATCCCAGTCGAAAGTGGAGCCACATCTGAACATCTCGTCACCCACAGGCAGCAGATATATATCTTTGTTGATAATATGATCATCAGTCATTCCGGGTATCTTCACGGTAAGCAACTCGCCTTTGACAGGTCTGAAAGGGATAAAATCGAAATAAGGATTCGACAAAGCTGCGGCACCTTCACAAAATACAATTTGCCGGGCTTCAATAGTTTTATACTGTATGCCATCTTCTTTTACAACAACTGCCTTGTGTTCAAAATCCTCTTGGATCAACCTATTGTTTTGAATAAGAAATGCGTGTATTTGTTTGACTAACTCAGCCATTTGCAGCCATCCACCTTTATGTACCAACCCAACCCCAAAGGGTGCCGCTAAATAATGATCAAAAAAAATTTCGAACGTATCTGGTTGCAGCAAGGTATCGAAAGGAGGTGAAGCCGATTTTCTTTTCCAAAGCTCGTATTCATTCACGCCAAATATGCGTAATATAGGCTGGGGATGAAAGAATTTTGTTTTGAAGAATCGTGAAAGCTCGGCATAGCTACCTTTTGCAGCCTGGAGATTACGTTCCAACTCCCAGCTGAGGGTCAGGTAACGGAAAATGACCGGATTGATCAAGCCGGCTGCCACTAACGAACTTTTGGGCTGGTCAGGAGAATCCACGACTAAAAAATCATGCTTCATCCGGTTCAATTGCATGGCTAAAAGGCTGCCTGCTATTCCTTGACCTATGATGAGAGTGTCAGTTGTTTGACTCACTTACGCAAAGCGTTCTATCAGGTCAACCAATCGACTGGCGTAACCCATTTCGTTATCGTACCATGCCACTACCTTGACTAATTTATTTTTATCGCCTAATACGGCTGTCAATTGAGCATCAAAAATAGCTGAATGTGTGTTTCCGATAATATCGACCGACACCAATGGGTCTTCGGTATATTGCAGTATACCTTTCAAGCTTCCTTCGGCGGCTTTTTTAAATGCTTCATTGATTGCTTCCACACTGGTTGATCTTTTGAGTGTACAAGTCAGATCGGTCAGCGAGCCATCTGGTACCGGCACCCGTATTCCTGCCCCACCTAAATTTCCTTTTAAATGCGGAAAGATACGGGTTGCAGCTTTGGCAGCCCCTGTTGTAGTAGGTACTATCGACTGTGCCGCCGCTCTGCCACGTCTCCAGTCGTGATGAGGGCCATCCATCAGGTTTTGGTCTTTGGTGTAAGAATGAACCGTAGTGATAAACGCCTTTTCTATGCCCCAGTTTTCATCTAATATCTTGATCAAAGGAGCTACATTATTGGTGGTACAGCTGGCATTGCTGATAATAGTGTCATTACGGTCGATCAACTCATCATTGACTCCAAGAACTATATAGGGGATATTATCGGATTCGTCTTTGGTAGGGGCCGAGATAATAACTTTTCTGGCTCCTGAGGCCGTTATATGCAGCATAGCTTTTTTGGCATGCGTATAAATTCCGGTCGATTCAATGACCACATCAATAGCTAAGGCTTTCCAGGGAAGCCTTGAGGGATCAGTCTCTGATAAAACCAAAACTGACCTGCCGTTAACGATGATACGATCGGGTGTACTTGTTATTTGAGCCGGCAACAGACCGTGAACAGAATCATATTTTAAGAGATGAGCTAAATTAGCAGCATTAGTAAGATCGTTTACAGCAACAACCTCCATATCTGATCGTTCCATGAGCTTGCGAAAAGTGATCCTTCCGATACGTCCAAATCCGTTGATGGCTATTCTTATTTTTGACATATTTTTTTAGTTGCAAAAGTAACGGAAATAGAAAAACTTTGCGACACTCTCAAAAGAATATCCCATGAAGCAGCTGAAAAGGCAATGTCCCGCTTTCTGTGACTGCCTACTGAAGATATAATGTGAGATATGCAATGAAAAACAAATCCCCTATTAAGCAACCAACCACATGGTAACACATGACTTTGACATCAACATTAGAGGGTTAAATACAAGAGTTTAACAAAGACAACTTGAAGAAAGTAGTAAAAATCAGGATAGTTATGTAAGTTTGCAGTAACTGAATCGAATACAATTTTGAAGGCACACCTAAAATACTTACTAGAAAATTGAAATGTACCTGCAGTTTTTAATCATAGTGTATCCACGCAGCTTGATTCAAAAGATACAGGTAAACGTGAAGCAGCTCCTTTGGTTTAAATTTTCAGAGCTGCTTCAGATAAAGATAATTTCAAAAATTTTAACTCAATGAAACAACAATATCTGCTACTCGAAATTTTAATCATTGCCTCCATCATTATCATTTTGAGCTGGAGAAAATTCAAATACCAACGACATTCATCAGCATACAAGAAAAAGGAAAGCTCCGAGGGTAGTATGCCTGAACGCAAAAACAGATCTTCTAAGCCGATACAACCAGAGGATACGGCTTCCAAAGGTAGCTCTAAGACGCAAAAATAACAGCCGGACAAAACTTATGAGGATAGTTTGAGAATAACTCATAAACAGTGTCAAAGCCTAATCAGCAGAAATCGCTTTCTGCTACACTTAGTCAGATGATCGTTTTACAAAAATAAGAATCCCACAAAGTCAGGGAGGGGTTCCCATCAACAGAAGTGTACTTTCCATAGTTAACAGACTCAGAGACCCGGGGGTTTTTGAGAAGTTTGCTTTTTACATTGTGTCTATTGCTCAATCCAAAGGTATCACCAAAGAATTTGAACTTCATGGAAGATTTTATGCCATTGACTCCACTACCATCGACCTGTGTTTGTCGGTCTTTAGATGGGCAAAGTTCAGAAGCACAAAGTCCGGTATTAAGATTCATACGCAGATTGATATTGCCACTGAAATACTGGTCTTTTACAGAATCAGTCATGCAACTATGCATGATACCAAATTCATGGATCAGATTATCTACCAATGTAATGCTTGCTATGTATTTGACAGAGCCTACTTTGATCTTTCCAGACTCTATGCAATTGAACAAGCCGGAGCTTTTTTTATTATCCGGGAGAAGTTTCATCCAGATTATCAGATTACAGACGGTGAAGACTTGCTTGAGGGTGATGACAATATCCTTAGAGACCAAACAGTCAGATTCACAGGCAAGCGAAACAGTAAAAATTATCCGATTCCACTCAGACGTATCATTTACTTTGCCCCTGACCTTGGAAGAACGTTCACATATATTTTACCAGTAACTTTTACCTTAAAGCCAAAGACATTACCCTTCTTTACCGCTACAGATGGCAGGTTGAACTGTTCTTCAAGTGGATTAAGCAGCATCTGCGTGTCAAGTCTTTTTGGGGAGAATCTGAGAACGCTGTCCGAATACAGGTACATCTTGCAATCATCACCTATTGCTTGGTCGTAATTATTGAACACGACCTCAAACTTGGTAGGCCAGTTGTCGTGGTTATGCGTATCCTTGGCAATTCCCTGTTGGTCAAAGACCCCATTCAAGAGTTTCTGGCTCCTACGGATAAAACATCCAACGATGACAACGATTACCAACTGCATTTGGAACTCAAATTTGATTCACATTTTTTTAATAGACAGCAGTGAAGATTTTACTTTTTCTTACCTAAGATGTTCAATCCCTGCCCGTCCGGCAGGCAGGGAAGCGATTAACCCGCCTTGCGTTCAAACCACTTGTTATCAGCATACTCCTTTCATTTACAAGTGTATATCAACAAAATCCTTGCAATACTTCTTTATTTGAATTCGGACTTTTCTAAACTGTTCATTGATTTCTTCGTCTGTTCCTGTTGCTTTAGCTGGGTCGGGAAAATTATGATGGAATTTCTTCGCATTGGTTGGAAAATAAGGGCATCTTTCTTTGGCGTTGTCGCAAACAGTTATCACAAAGTCAAAAGCAATATTTCTGTATTCATCAATGTTGTTTGATGTGTGATTTGAAATGTCAAATCCGTCTTCTTTCATTGTGTCGATTGCTTTCGGATTTACTCCGTGAGTTTCAATCCCTGCACTATATACCTCTGCTTTACTACCTGCAAAGTATCGTAAATAACCCTCTGCGATTTGGCTTCTGCAACTATTGCCAGTGCATAGAACTAAAATTTTCTTTTTCATTTTAACTAATACTTTATTTCAATTTCAAACTTACATTGACTAAGAAAATAAGTACGGGTACTTCAACCTAAGGGCCCTGTGCTTGTGGTGTTCACAACCTGTCCTACGGAATAGCCCGCAGAGTCTCCGCTACCCCAAGTATTACCGCCCGTGGCGTTACCGCTTTCCTGTGCCTGTAGCCTGTCAGTACGAGTCCTAACAAAAGTACGGCACTTAATTATATTTTTTGTGTCACATTTTTGACCTCCTTTTTTAATGATTAATATTCATTTTAATTTGCCTGTTTTTGGTAAGGCTCCTGTCTGTTGTAGTGTCTTCTCCACTGAATGCTAACGGGTGGCGGTATGAAAAGTTGCCAATTGCGGGCGATTTCCTTTCAAGCTACACAAGATTTCCAAGATTGATAGCTATCGTAACCCACTACTAAAAATGGTTTAAACACGGTATTGGTATCAGTGTGTTTTTAATCCTTGATATACAATCCTTTTAAAAAATCAACCTTTTTGTTCTCCGCCCATTTATCAGTTGTCATGATTGAAAAGTTATTCACAATCCCATTTTTCTCTCCGACTAAAAAATAGGTATCAACCTTTGCATCATTTATAAATCCATAAATTTGATTGAGGATATAATTATTTATGCTATCATTTTCTATACTATTTCTTTGCAATCCATATGAATCTACAAAGAATTTTGAGTCCCATTCGTAAAATGCGTTTACAAAATCATATCCCTTTTTTAGGTCGCCGGCATTGAATTCATATTTATCAAATCGGTTAAAGGCAATCGCTATCCTAATTGAATCATTGTTTATGAAAAATTGTTGTCCACTTACATAATTATAATTAGCCTTCTCCCATTTGCCGGGTATCGAAACCGAACCAAATGGTAATACAAAATAATTAGTCTGATTCTTTGATTTATCGTAATCACAACCAACAATTGTACTTACTCTCTGGCTGACACAACCAGTCAGGATTAAAGTCGTTAGTAAAGTCAGGTTTATTAGAGTCCTTGTCATATTAATCTGAATATGGTTATTATCGAATCGGATTAAATGGGTGTCAACTCATTCATCTATCACCTAAAAACTATCCAACGCCAACAAATAGGTGCTGAATATGCATAGCTTTGGTTGGATAGTAATAGCAAATGTAAGTACAATTTACAACCTATCAAAGGGTGAATAAATATTTTGTAAACTCCTGGTTGATACGTGGGTATAGATCCCGGTGGTGCGGCTGCCCTTATGCAAATCCCTCAACTCTTTCAATGTACTGTTACTTAGAAATAAATCTTCCATGAGCCAATAGGGAAGAACTTCATCTGCAGCACGTTAACCACCGATTGCGTATCGTTATCGTAGCGCTGCATAAATATATTGCTATGGTTTGTCAGGTTCTGAACATCGAACGACCACTCCTGCGAAATGCTTTTAGAGTTTTTACGGTACGAGATGCGAAGGTCAACCCTAAAATAGTCATCGAATTGCGGGGTGTAGGCTTCGCTGTAGCTGTACACCGCTTCGCCATGTAGTATAGACTGCTCTATGTTAATGGGAATATACCGTTTTCCTCCCGCCCAAATCATCTTGATATTGAACGCCAGCGCATCGGTTTTTAGGGGCAATTCGTATCCCGCTAACATATTCACGGTGTAGTTGCCGTTGAAGGCCGTGTTGCGCCAAAGCCCGTCACTCCCCTGATATTTCGAGTCGAATAGCGAGGTGGTGAGCAGGAAGTAGAAGTTTTTGCTCAGAAATTTCTCTAGCGTTAGCTCTACCCCGCTGTTCTTGCCCTTACCACTATTGGTTAGGCTATCAATTTTTTCGTTGTAAAAGTTTGCACCGTAGTTTATAAGGCTAAAATAAGATGCCCCTGTCTCCACGGGTATATCGTAAAGCGACTGGTGGTAGGTCTCAATCTTAAGGCGCAGGTTGGTGCTTATCCTATAGTCGTACCCCGCCACAAAATGGTGGCTCTTGCTGAAGCCCAATTCCCTATTGGTAAGGGTGTAGTCGTGTGGCGAATCGGAATGGTTGGTTCGCACAAAATAGATTAGTTTGGGCTGGGTTTGCCCATGAAGGCCATATCCTAAGCTGAGCGAATGTTTACTGCTCAGGTTGTAGCTAATTCCCAGGCGGGGCTCTACCATGCCCGAGCCATTCAGGGCAAACACCTGACCATGAATACCCGCATTGATAAACAGGTTGTCGGATATGCCATGCCTGAGCTGCACAAATCCCTGATATAGCTCCGTATTCTCCCTAATGTCGGTGTCGTTTATTACCTCATCGAGCCCCGGGATACGGGTCTCGTCGTAGAAGTTAAAGAAGAAATGTTCCACAATGCCACCCACCTGTAACGTATTTCTATCATTAATTTTCGAGATAAGCTTAGTGGAGAACGCCAGTCGGGTTTCGTTGTAGTTGTCGGAATAGAATGGAGTATAGGTTTCGCCCTGCAGGGTATCCACATCGTTGAACGAATTGGAGTAGATAGTGGACAGTGCGGTTTCCAGGCGGGTGCTGATAGAGAAGAAGTACTTGTGGGATAGGCCCAGAACCCCCATTTTGGAGCCATTGAAAACCTGTGTGCCGGGGGGCATATCGGAGGTCCACCCTGAGCCTTTGTCCTCTTCGAGCTGAATGCTGCTCATACCCCCAAGCCCAATGAGCGAGAAGGTTCCCATGCTTGTGGTGGGAAGGCTTAGCTTGAACGACACATCGGAATATTTGGGAATGCCACCCACATCGAAAAGCCCCATGGCGCTCATCACGTCCATCATAGTGTATCGGTAGTTTATCATGTAGGTACTATTGTTTTTGCGCGATATGGGTCCCTCGGCTCCCAGTTCAAAGCCATTGAAGCCCATTTGTCCCATAAATTCATGGTTTTGGCTGTTGCCCCTTCTCATTTTCAGGTCGAAGGCGCCCGAAAGTGCATTGCCAAACTCGGCAGGAAAGGCACCTGTATAGAAATCGGAGTTGGAGAGCTGGTTGTTATTCAGTATGCTAATGGGTCCTCCAGTGGTACCGTAGGTTCCAAAGTGGTTGGGATTGGGAATACCTATCCCATCAAGCCGCCACACCAGACCAACGGGCGAATTTCCCCGAATAATGATATCGTTTCGCTGATCGCCCGCCGTCACTATCCCCGCATAGTTGGAAACCATGCGGGCGGGGTCGCCCCAGCTACCTGCAAATTTATTTGATTCCTCAACTGTAAATGTCCGTGAACTTACAGTGGCAAATTCATTTATCGCCTTATCCTTCTGATAGGCCGTAATTGTAACCCCTTCAAGACTTTCAATCTTCTCTAATAGCTCTACCTCAAGGAATAGCGTCTTTTTCGAAGTCAGTTCGAGGTTTTGGAACGAAATCGGGTGGTACCCAATAAAAGTTACGATAACAGACACCCTGCCCACTGGAATATTGCTGATATGAAAATTTCCGTCGGAATTGCTGGTTGTGCCGAATGTATCATCGTTGGTATATACAACAATGGTGGTTCCCGGCAATGCTGTTTGCGACTGCTTATCCCTCACCTCGCCCGCAATATTCCCTACAATATCCTGCCCAAAACTAAAAGAAATGCAACCTACAAATAGACATATATTTAGAATGACTTTCTTGGATTTCATAATGTGCTCTCTTTTCCTAATATCTATTTGGATACATCAATAACACAAACAATGAGGTGAATATCAATACCCGTTGTGCATTTGAAAACAATAAAAGAAGTTCCCCATCTTTAGGATAAATATTCATATATTTGATTAATAGCCAATCAGTTAAATATGACAAACAACTTCATTCAAAACTACGAAATTATTTTGACTCACCTCTCAACAATCGATATATCTTTTGATTTCCTGCAGATCAGAAAGCCTAAGCTGAGCAATATCGAGCTGATTGCCATGAATTTAACGGCTGAGTATAAGGCTGTCCACTCCGAATGCGAACTCTTCACATGGAGATTACCTCCACCTGCTTATCCTCTCAGATTGAATGAAGCGTTTACAACCGTAGGAAGTGCTATCTGTTCCCCTATATGGAAAAGCTACGACAGCTGCTGTAGTCAGAATCATCATTATAAATAATGCAATTGTTTTCATGTTGCTGTCTTTTTAAATACCCTATAACAGGTGGCGGCTTTGTGTCAGAAGCGGTATTTTGAAACGAGATATTCCACTTCACCACCCTGCCGGCAAAACCGTTTGCATTTATATTAAATTACTACTTCTTGGCAAAAACCAAACAGTTTTGCCTACAGATAGAACAAATATTACACTACCGCCCGGAAAGCTCTTGCACAAAAACACTTGTTATGGGCAGGTGATTGTCAGTATAGCATTCCAAAAAGCCATAAAGGAATTTTATTTTTATGTCCTATTTCTATATCGTCAGCAACCACAAAACTGTTAGGAATGTCTTTTATTTGGTTAAATGTTTTTGTTTTGCTGCCAATTTCAAAAGTATACTTGTCTACCATAAAATCTCCTTGTTTTGCAAGAAATACGTCTGATACGGCGCTGACTTGATTTACAAAAAATGTTTCCCTTGCACTGCCAATGTTTGCTGTGTCGCTAAATACATAAGCAAGGTTTGTATTGTTAAGTAATACTTTGTCGGGTTTAGTCAAATCACCAATCGTCTTGCCTTTGCGCGATATTAAATTCAGTAATTTGGCATTTGCCAAAAGAGATAGATATTTAACAGTGTTATTCCTGTTTGTGGCAATTGCATTGGCTAAATCTGTGATTTTCGGGGTATATGGGACTAATCCTGATAGAACAGCCAATAACCGTTTTATTTTGTGTCGAGAAGCAAATTCAATATTTTCAATAGCAGGAATATCCACATCAATCACATTATTTATTACCTCTTGTAATTTGTACTCATATTTTTTTAACCCTTGTTTGTAGAATAAATAATATCCATGTTTAAGATATTTTTTAAACAATGGTATTATCTTTATGTTTTCTGTAATTTCAAAAGCAATATTTTGGTGATTTTCAACAATATCCTGTAACGAATAAGAGGAAAAGTCGCCAACATTTTCAAATCTCAAAAATTCTCTGAACGACAGACCTTCTAATGTTTCATAAACAACTCTTCTCGAAAGATCTGTTGTTGATTTATAAATTTGTAATAATGAAGATCCTGTGAATACGATTTTTAATTTCGGAAAACTATCGTAGATATTTTTAATTTCTGTTGTCCAATTGGGGTAATGGTGTATTTCGTCCAAAAATAAATGCGTGCCCCCATTCATATAAAATTCGTCTGCTAATTCGAAAATGGTATGATTGGCAAACCACATATTGTCTAAACTTACATACAATGCGTCATTTTTATTCTTAAAAGTTGTCTTTATATGTTGTAGCAACATAGTTGTTTTTCCAACGCCTTTTGAGCCGATAATTGCTATACACCGCTCGTCCCAGTCAATATTCTGATATAAATATCTGAATGTTTTTTCATCCGTTTCTTGCAGTAATCGAAGATAGATTTTAAGCAAACCATCCATAAAGACTATTTTTTACTTTATTATTTTCGGCTACAAATATATAAAATGTTTCTTGCAAATAGCATTTATGATTTAAAATGCTTCTTATAAACAGCATTTATGGTGAATGTCGCTTCTTATAAATAGCATAAAAGTAGTAAAAAGGTATTCAATCGTCCTCTGTTACTGTCTCGTCCGACACTTGTGCACAAGGCCCCGGGCGGTATATGGCGTTGGCGCAAAGTCGTGGTGGCGCGTGTTTTTGCACTCGTGGTGCGATGCAGGATTATGATGGTTATTACTTAATACTCGCGTTGGCAAAAACCGTGACACCAATGGGAGCCCCCGGCGGGAGCCGGTGCAGCTGTGCCGCCATTAACGGTCTTTCATTTGGACCAGAAGATTATCGCGAAACAGAAGCCAATGACATATACCAAGCTGTTATAGTTATTTGCTTATACATATATTTTTATTTGTTGTCTCTGGATTTAGATCCAAAAACTAATCCTATATTTAATCCTACCGCTGTTAACCTGTAGGGGAGATACTGTTCGGTAAATGAAAATATATTGTGAACCCAGAGCTTAGGCTCTATATTGAGATATATCGCCTCTTTAATTTGAATGATTTTTCCCGGGCCAAATGATAAACCTATCCCAGACTGTTTATCAAGTGTCTGTCCGGCATCATAATTAAGATGAAAATCAACTGAAGGATCTAAACTGAAATAAAAATGATTTTTGAACCAGAGAACTGATTTCAGTCTAAGTGAGATTATGTTCACTTTTTCAGAATGAAGTGTCATGTCTCCAGTATTCATGTTTGGAACGAATTCCACCTGAGCGTAATGATAGTTGCAGCCAAGCCCAAAATTTATTTTGTTATCATTAAGGAATAGATAATCCAAAGAGCTTGTTAATCCTGCTTTGATATGTTGCCCCGGGCCACCGGCAACAAACTGATAGTGAAGTCCTAAATTAATTGTTGGAGCAATCGAAATCTTGAATTCCTGTCCGTAAAGGATGTTGGTCAAGATTATCAATACATTAGCAATGAATATTCTTTTCATCTTGAGTTTATTGTTTAATATGTTGGACTAAATGTCTAAAGCCATTCAACTTTCTGTTATTAACCATATTACATTATTACAGCTCATCTTTTAGCACGAAATTAAGATAGCAATTAACTATAACGCCCCGGGTGGTTTGCGAAGTGATTTGCATTTTGCAATTCGCTTGTATTAGCCAGTGGTTATTCATCTTCAAAGTTTATGAGTTCATAATTTGTACTTCGCCCTCCTTCCTTAGTTTCTTGTAAAACACCTTTCCTTATTAAGTCTTTGATGTCGCGCAATGCCGTATCTGTCGAAACCTTAGTGATTTTAGCCCACTTGCTTGTCTGTAGTTTTCCATCAAATCCATCAAACAGCATATTTAAAATAGTTCGCTGTCTTTCATTGATTGGCAAGTGTTCGTGCAGTTTCCAAAATTCAGCTTTACGCAAAACTCGTTGCGTCGTATGTTCGGTAACAAGCATTGCGTTTTTAAGACAATGCAAAAACCAATTGAGCCATTCGGTAATGTCGCCTGTACTGTGTTGTGCTTTTTGCAATACTTCGTAATAGCGCTTGCGTTCTATTAAAATTTGGCTTGACATACTATAAAAACGTTCGCCACTACTTTCTGCACGTGCAAGTAACATATCTGTTATGGCTCTGCCTATACGTTCGTTGCCATCATCAAATGGGTGAATGATAATAAACCATAAGTGGGCAATAGCCGCTTTCAGTACAGGGTCAAGTTGATTTTCATTATTAAACCAATCCAAAAACTTATCCATTTCGGATTTAACCAATTGAGGTGCTACGGCTTCGTAATGGACTTTTTCTTTACCCATTGTACCCGAAACCACTTGCATTTCACCTGTACGGTATTTGCCCGTTTCTATTTTGTAAGGGCCGCTGTATCCTGTGGGGAAAAGTGCTGCGTGCCAACCGGACAACCGTTTTTCGGTTAAAGGCAAAGAGTGACGCTGGGTAGCATCAAGCATCATTTCTACAACACCTTCAATATGCCGACTGCTTGGTACGAGTCCTGCGGTGGTTATGCCTAATCGCCTTGCTATGGAAGAGCGTACCTGATCATAATTGAGTAATTCGCCTTCAATCTCGGAAGATTTTACTATGTCTAAAGTTAATGATGTAAGTGTTGCTTCTTCCTTGGCAGAGAATCCCAACGCGTTCATTTGTCCGATAATTTTGCCTTGCATTAAGCGAACTTCACCAAACACCGCATTGATGGCTTTATCCTGCCAAGTAAAATCTGTCCAGTTGTTATGTTCATAAATGTATTTTGCCATGGTTAGAAATTACTTATGCGACAAATGTACGAATTATTTATCGCATATTTGCGGCGATTGTTTCGTTTTTTCACCGCATAGGGAAAAAGAAACGTTTGACGCCGTTTCTATTAGTTTTAAAGGTTTTGTTGTCCTACCATTGGCAGTAATAGTTTGGTGGCTTGACGCAGGGCGGATTTTATCGATCCCGATAACTATCGGGATCAACCGAAGCACTTTACTAGCCATGATGCTAAACTGCTTGATAGTGACAGGTTATAATTTTGATTTATAATATTCAATTAATTTTTTTGTCTTATAAAAGGATTTATTTCTTTCCCAATAATCAAAAGCTTGTTGTATTGAACCAATCTGAATACCTGTGTCAAAATAGGGTTCATTAGAAATTCTGAAAGGTTCGGGTTTTATATGTTTTTGCTTAGATACTTCCTTAATGAAGTGCTGATTTGTTTGAACTGCTTCAATTAGGTGATTATCTGCTGAATTATAATCTCCTTTTAGGACGTAAAGAGAAACAAGTCCAAACTTAAACTCTATTGAAAAATCATCTTCGTATTTTTCTATTAATTTTTCTGCCTGATTATACTCTTTCAATACTAAAAGCGTCTCCAATAACAAATATCTTATACCTTGATTGTCATTTTCATTGAAAGACAAGTTTTCTTGATATAATTTTAAAGCTGAATTATAGTTCTTGGCGTATTGGCATTCGAGTCCGTAAATTTGACAAGCTCTTAAAAACGGTCTGTTTTCAAGCCAACCCCAACTTATTTTACCAATCCTATAATCGAAATCCTTTGGGAAACATTCTTTACCCAATGTATAAGCTTTCTCTGCTGTCAATAAGCTTTCAAAAGTTTTGTTTTGATTTCGGAAAGCAATACTTAAATGGTTATACGCATCTATATGATAAGGATGATTCTTGATTAAGGATTTAAAGATACGTTCTGCTTCTTTATCGTTGTAATCAAGAAAATCAACACCTTCATAGAAGAGATCAAAAACATTTTCATTATCAATTGAGGATGGGTAAACAAATTCCCATTCGTTGTCGTCATATTGGCGTAAAAAAGGCTTTTCTGTCTTCATAAATAAGAATTTATATTTTGTGAAATGGAATCAAAAGTTAGAGGTTCTGTAAAATCTACTTCTACTAGACGAATGCCTAGATCAGTGCAAAGATAATGCTCACTATCTGGTGTTTTTGAAAATGAAATGAATGTGCCGTACTGAGTTGGATAGTGTACAAATAGAAAGGGTAGTTCTTCTTTCTTGGCAGGCAATTTTAGAGTTACCTTTGATAACTCTATGTTATTTGAAGCAATATTTCTAGTCGTCCTTTTTATCATAATGTTTGAGTTGTATGTTCTTTCTTAACTTGCCACTAACGTCTGACCAGCTTGCCGCTGTAAAGGATTTTTACCAAAACACTTCGAGCGACAAAGCTCAAATTTACGAAAGGTTGTCGAACGGAGACGCTCGATCCGCCTAACGCAAAACTGGCTGTCATGTTCCCGTTCTTTTCTAATTGTTGTTTTCAATAAGTTCAAAAATAAGGTTGGATAATGTCGTAATATCACTGTCAATTGTTCCTTTCATATATCTTTCGTAAACACTTTTGTCGTCTGGTGGGTTGAGTGTTAATATCAGTCCTTTTTCTAAGGCAAGAAGTCTTAAAAATTCTCGTTGTGTCCGTCCGTTTCCTTCTCTAAATGGATGAAGATAATTTATGTGGTCTACTATTTCCGCAAGTTTGTTGGATAGTTGTCTTTTATCTTTTTTTGAAGTTTCTTTGTATTCGGTAATTAAAGAATTAATGTATCTAAACGCATTGTCAAAATGTGTTGTCGGGAAAAATTGTTTTCCTTCTTTATTTATTTCCACTATTCTTTTTCTACCCGCCCATTCATAAATGTCTTGAAAAAGATGTTTGTGGATTTTGAATAAGCTGTCAATCCCTTTAATTTTTATGGGATTTTCGTAAAGTTCTTTTAGTCGTTTCGTTACAGCACTACTTTCTACGAAAATTAACTCTTCCTTATCCGAAATACCTAATAAGTTTCTAAGTATTCCTGATTCAGGATCGATATAGGTATAGTCAAGGTCAATATAGTTGTAGGAATTAGACATAAGCTTTTTGTTTGGCAAAAGTCACTAATTCACTCAATGAGATTTTACCTGTTATGTAGTCTCGAATAATCCCGATTCCTTTTGGTGTTGGCTTAAAACCTTCAAACATATTGCTTCCTAAAGCATTGACTGTCCCTTCAAAAGTTTTCAAGTCTTCAAATTTCACACCCATTATGGTTAAATTGTTTCTGTCTATTTCTATTGTATTAAACATATCTTTCAAGTTTCGTTACTAAACTGGATATTTCGGTGATACTGACTCCCATTCCGGTGATACTGACCCCCTTGATAATTTGATCGATTTAAAAGAACATTTCTACTGACAATATTACAGTTTTTTTTTCACAGACTTTCACCTTTCAGAAAAATTCTGTATGAAATGTGAACTAATATGTCTAATATGGCATCTTCTATTGTTTCTTCTCCAATTACATCATACCAGCTTGCCGCAGGCAGCTGACTTACTATGATAGTAGACATCCCGATGGAAAGCTGATGAAAAATCATTCAACGAATTTACAACCCAAAGGGGTCAGTATGCTCCGGAATCTTATTGATTTTCCCATTCTTTTGAAAAAAGGGAGGAGAGTCAGTATCTGTCGGTATGTACGGTTGGGAAAAGTTGAAAAGTAAAATACCTTGAATTAGTAACACCCAGCTGAGGCTCCGGTTTATCCATTAGGGTAAGATCTTATCCTATTGGATATGAAAAACAAAAAAAAGGCCGGTCATTATAGATAAAATGGCTCGGAAAATCAAAAAATCAGGCTCAAATTTCTTCTCAACACTGAGCTTCCGAATTGAAACCCCATAGGTAGAAAAAAGTCCTGCTACGCTTCTGTCAACGTCCAGCATATTGGCGAAGTGGCGGCTTCCACTAATGTTCCTGCGGGGCAGTAACTTTCAATTCCGCACTACCCTTTCTGCGGGTTACTGCCGCCATTTAGCCAATATGCTTGTTGTAGGCTGTGCATTTTTTTAGATTTTCATGGTATGTAGTTGTCCCCATTAATATTAAGCCTTGCTTGGTCTCCGTTTGTACTAGTAAGTGTTATCCAATTAAAATGACCTTTATCAAAATGCTTTTTACCTACTTCGAAAATAGTAAAAAAATCGGAAGTCATTGTTAACAAGTAAGGAATACTATAATAATCAGGAGGCCAGCTTGTCATAATTGGCTTGCCAGTTTCATCAACATTTTCAAAGTAAATATGATAGTTAATTGTATCTTTTAAGCCCAATGCTCTTAAATCGTCAATAAAATCCATTGCAAAAGATATATTTTGTTCCCCTCGAACTACAACAACTCCGTGTACCAGATTTTTAGGTAAAATATGTGTTTCTTTAACGCTACTTGAAAAGTAGTCGTTGTTTGGGATATTTAAAATTGCTGTTTCTTTGCTAAAAATCATTTCAGATTGAACTGTAAAACTTGCTGTTTTAACGATAAATTTATAAGTTCCTTCGTTTAACAAATTTTCAGGAATATAAATACTCCCATTTGAGACACATCCGCTAACAGGTTCAGGAGTTGGCATTGGAAAAACAGGACATTTACCCTTATTAATTATATCAACTAAACTAACTTCAATTCTTTTTTGATTGTTGTCAATCTGAAACTCAAATTTCAATTCATAAAGATTTTCAAACCGTTCAACGTCAGAAAAACTAAAAATATATCCTCGTCCTTGTTCGTTGAAAACTTCGTGATTCCACCATAGTGTTAGTCCTTCAGAGCCAACTTTCTCAATCTTGTTTTTTTCGCAGCCAACAGTCAAGAATAAAGTAACTGTAATTGCCGTAACTAAAATTACAAATCCATTTTTCATTTTTCATTTAGTTTTTATGTTTTGTCAGACGGTTTATATTTTCTTTAACGTTCAATTTTCTGTTTCATTGTTGCACTACGCTGTTCCTCATTGCCTACAACATCTAATTACCGCAATAAATATACAACATTCGCTAATACAATCTATATAACATTCGCTAATCCATTTTAAGTATTTGCGTCCATGATATATATAATGCATAAGATCAAATAGATACAGAAATAAACAGTTTATTTTTTTCTTCTCAAAAACTGAGCTCCCGAGTTGAAACCCCATAGATAGAATAAAAGACCCGCTACGCTTCTGTCAACAAAGACTTAAGCCGAAATTTCGCTGCGCTTCATTTCGTTTAAGTCCTATATGTTATGCAACGGTTTCATCATCTGTTTTTATTTCGTCAAGTAGATTTTTAACGAATTCCTTTTGACCTTCTCTAATGCTAAAATTATCCTTTTCCCAATGGAATTTAGGGTATTCATAATAAATAATTTGTCTTAAAAAATCTTTTTTAGCTTGACCAAGTTGGTTTGAAATTAAAGCAATAAAATACCCTGCTTTATTCTCATCAATTGCTTTACCTACACGTACAAATTCCTTTTTGAGTTGCTCTCGGGTAATTTTTTCTTTTCTTAGTAAAAATGGAAGCATTATATCACGAATACGCTTAGAAGACCATTGTTTATTGTTTAAATAATTTTTTAAAAGTTCTTTGAGTTTATCAGGTTCATAATTCCCAGGTTCGTCGGACATTGGAATTTTAAATTTCTTTTTGTTGGTCTTTTCTTTTTCAACTTCTTCGGGAATGATTACTGTTTTAGATAATAATTCGTTACCAGAAGAGGTCTTAACATAATTTAGAACAATTGCATTTATAGCTAAGTCGTACTTTGAAGAAAGCCATTCAATCATCCTACTCAAAGCTTCATCAATGGAAAATCCAACCAAAAGTAAACGTTGAGCATTGTTTATAGTTAACTCATCAATTTCGATATTCTCAAAATTATCGGTTAAATAATCTTCTAAAGAGTTGTCGGAATACTTTAAACAAATTTCATTTATTTTATCAATATCCCAATTCGCAACATCAGATGCATAATCTATGGCTTGTGCTAACACTTCTCTTGCTAATTTATCTCGTTTAAGCTCTACGATTACTAAGTTCCCATTATTGTCAATACCAATATAATCTAATGGTCCAGACTTAGTCCATACCTGCTCTCCAATAATTAGAATATCTTCACCTAAAATCTTAGGATTTGTTTTGAGCCATCGTTCTAAATCATCTTTTTCCTTTCGTCCATTATCTGCGAGAGTTGTGTTAATTTCGATTAGTTCTCCATTAATTATCTCCCAAGTCTTAATCTCTGTTCCCATATTTCTGTTTTCTTACCTGTTGCATAACATCTAATTACCACAGTAAATATACAACATTCGCTAATACAATCTATATAACATTCGCTAATCCATTTTAAGTATTTGTGTCCATGATATATATAATACTTAAAATCAAATAGATACAATAAAAAACAGTTTATTTTTTTCTTCTCAACAACTGAGCTTCCAAATTGAAATCCCATAGATAGAAAAAAGACCCGCTACGCTTCTGTCAACGTTTGACCAGCTTTGCGGTCGGGCGGAATTTTCTACCGAAAATTCCAAATGCTAAAGTTTAAATTTACAACAAAGTTTTCAAACGGAAAACTTCAACCCGCCTGACGCAAAACTGGCTGTTGGCAGTTCGTTATTTATTCTCTTAATATTTTTTCCATTTTCTTGCCCTTTGCCAATTCGTCAATAAGTTTGTCTAAATATCTCACTTGTTTTGTCAAAGGATTTTCTATTTCTTCAATTCTGTAACCGCAAATGACACCTGTTATCAGTTGTGCTTTGGGGTTCAATGTTGCTCTTTCAAAAAATGTTTCAAACGTTACTTTTTCGTCAATGAGCCTTTGAAGTTCCTTGTTGTCAAAACTTGTTAGCCATTCAATAACTTGGTGCAATTCTTCAATTGTTCTGCCTTTAGTCTGCACTTTCGTTACATAATGTGGATAGACAGATGCAAAAACCATTTTGGCAATTTGTTCGTTATGTTTTTCTGTTACTTGCATTATTTATTCGTTTTCGTCCGTATAAAAATCATTGTGATTGCTATCGTAACAACTCCCATAATTAATGCCGAAATTACACCTTGTTTCGCATAGTTTGGATAATTAAAATTGGCTTCTGCTTCTGCTGTCGTTTTGAAATAACCAATTTCTACTGAACGTTTTATTACGTTGGGGAAATATTCGGGTGTGATAACATACGAAGTTATCCATTGTGTAAGTGGACTAATCAATGCAATGATAACAGACAAAATAATTCCCGAAATTAGTCCTTGTTTGTAGTTCATTTGTCCGTCATAGAAATTTTTCTTTTTGTCTTTCAATGCCATTACCATTACAATAATTGCAGGAATTGCAAAAAGGTTAGTAAGGTAAAGATGATAGTCAATGTATTTTCCGTGTAATCCACTTATTTTCTCTAAAACCATCCAAAGCAAACCAACCAACGAAAAAATGATTGCCCACTTAAATTCTATTTTGAGGTTTTTCATATTGAATTGAGTTATTTGGTTTGTAATGCTGCTTTAATAAGTTTTTCTAATTGTTTTTGGTCAATGTCTGTCAGTTTGTTGATGTAAAGGCAACCAACACCCGTTTTGAATTTCCCTAATTTTTGAAGAGTTTCTTCGTGAATGTTAATGTCTATCGCAAGGTGTAAAGAAAGATTTGCTTTTCGTGGTGAAAAACCGATGAGAAACCAATCCACTTCCCTGCCTGTTTTCGGGCTTTTATATCTTTTGTTGCCAAAACCGATAATTGAAGCACCCCACATTTTGGGTTCTTCGCCACTAATTTTTTTCATTATTTCAATTATGGCAAAACTGTCTGCTCGTTGCTGTTCATTGTCCACCTTGTTAATAAAGTCCTCAACGCTTGCATCCGTTTGTTGGGTTTTTATTATTGCTACTTTACTCATAGATTTTTAGTTTTTATTATTTTACCGAAGTCCTTTATTTTTTGTCGCTCTGTCGTTCGTTACAATGACTGCCAACGGGCCGCGTATTGGCGATGGGTGGGATTTTAGCACTACTGTTGATACAAAGCACAAATGTTGGATTTTGCACTTCCGTTGATGCGAAGCCATTCAGCCCACCTATTGCCAATACGATATTATGTGATGTTTTTATTTGAATCTATTTAGATTTATATTCATTTCCAATGCAATTTCTGGGAAAATAACATTTTCAAATTTCATTAGGAAATTAAATAGTCTTTCATAATTCTCTTTGTTCATTTCTATTTCCAAAAAAGTTTGATTTTCATCATAAGGCAAGTTTGTAAGTTGACTTACTTTCTGCTCTAGGTCTTTTCTAGATTTAATTGGTTGGTATCGTACCATTGGAAATTTCAGGCTATACCTTGCGTGAGCTAAAAAATCTCTCAGATGCTGTAACGTTTCGATATCTTCTTGATACCTTTCATAGTGTGAAGGAAATAATTCTGCAAACTTCCTTTTAATGTCAGGAAAAGATTTTTGCCAATATTCTAGTCTTTTATTCCGGAACTCTATTCTTTCGGAATTGTCCAAAGAAAAACTTTCTAAAATAGAATTATCTTCTTTTAAAATTACTAAATCTGCCATCACATTTTGAATCCAAATCGTTAAAACTAAAATGTGCCCAGAATAAAACATATGTTCTTGGGATTTATTTTCTTCAGTAATCATAATTACACAGTTAGTCTTAAAACATCACATAACATCTAATTACCGCAATAAATATACAACATTCGCTAATACATTTTATGTATTTGTGTCCAAGATATATATAATGCATAAAATCAAATAGATACAGAAAAAAACAGTTTCTATTTTTTGCGTTTACGAATGTTTTGTTATTTTTTCTGCTCTAATGAATCAAGAAGCAATGGAGGTGGGCAGCCTGATTCAGGAATTTGAGAAAAAACTGATTTTGCAACAATACAGAGCAAATGCGTTTTTGAATTGTAAAAGTGTGGTTATGAGCTTTCTAAGGCATGTCGAAAAGAAGTTTTATCACCGGAATGTGGGCCAGTATCACTGGAATAGGTGGCCGACTATCGACCGGAATATCCATTTTATATCCATTGGATCAAGTTTATTTGCCATATCGCATCCCTTTTCTTGTCTTCCGCACATTTCGGGACACCCAAATTAAATAGTTAATAATCAATGACATATCAAGTTATTTTTCTATTTTTGGGTGTCCCGAAATATTTTCTATGTTTATAAGAGAAAAGAAAAACAG